>MDTA01164598.1_pt1 | contig 15219 bp, 3 predicted proteins | sample 811151 | NCBI WGS metagenome assembly MDTA01 (sample SAMN05326648, study PRJNA326480) | marine metagenome | isolation source: seawater | place: Indian Ocean: South | collected 2010 | reverse complement strand
ATGTGATTTAGAAAATATATCAAATGTTATAGAAAGTCTTGAAGATAAGTTTTTTCTTAAGTTATGATCTAAAAATTATGAGATTATTCAAACTATCCATTTTATTTTTCCTTTCAACTCAGACTATTGCCTATGACAGAATCTTAGGAAAAGATTTTGCAACTCGTTCAGAAGTTATCGCAACAAATGGAATGGCTGCAACTAGCCATCCATTGGCTACACAAACAGCTATAGATGTTCTAAAGAAGGGAGGTAATGCTATTGATGCTGCAATAGCAGCAAATGCTGTTTTAGGTCTTGTCGAGCCTACAGGATGTGGCATTGGAGGTGATCTCTTCGCCATAGTTTGGATTGAGGAAGATAAAAGGCTATATGGCTTGAATTCATCTGGCCCAGCACCACAAGATATGACAATTGAAAAGCTTAAAGCTATGGGTATAGATAAAATTCCTCCATTTGGTCCTTTGCCTGTAACAGTTCCTGGAGCCGTAGCTGGATGGACAGCTCTGCACAAACGTTTTGGCAATAAACCTTTTGACGAGTTATTTAATAATGCCATCTACTATGCAGATAACGGTTTTCCAATAACAGAGGTTGTTGGATATTATCTTCAACTGTCCTCTGAAAGATATAAAGATTATCCAAACTTTAAAGATGTTTGGATGCCAAATGATGAAGCTCTTAGAAAAGGTGATATTTTCGTCAATAAAGATTTAGCTAAAACATACAAAAAAATTGCTAAATCCTATGGAGAAAGTTTTTACAGTGGTGGTATAGCTCAAACAATTTCTGAATTTATAATTGAGCAGGGCGGTTTTCTCTCAGTAGATGATCTTAAAAGTTATGAGCCAGAATGGATTGACCCAGTGTCATCAAACTATAGAGGTTATGATGTTTGGGAATTACCTCCAAACGGTCAAGGTATAGCTGCACTTCAAATACTTAATATTCTTGAGCAATACGATATTGCTAACATGGGACATAACTCAGCTGAATACATTCATCTTTTTACTGAAGCTAAAAAACTAGCCTATGAAGATAGAGCTAAATATTATGCTGATATGAGTTTTGCCGATGTACCTGTAAAAGAACTTATTTCTAAAGAATATGCATTAAAGAGAAATAAATTAATTAATACAAAAAAAGCTGCATCTGCATATGACACTGGTTTTTTTGAAGGTGGCGATACTATTTATATGACAGTTGCTGATAAAGATGGAAATATGGTTTCACTCATACAAAGTAACTATCGAGGAATGGGTTCTGGTATGGTACCACCAAATCTTGGTTTTATGCTTCAAGATAGAGGCGAGATGTTTAGCCTAGATCCAGAACACCGCAACAGTTTAGAGGGAGGTAAACGACCATTCCATACAATTATTCCAGCATTTATTACCAAAGATGATAAGCCTTTTATAAGTTTTGGTTTAATGGGTGGGAGTATGCAGCCGCAGGGACATGCTCAAATTGTTGTGAATATAGTAGATTTTCAAATGAATCTTCAAGAAGCTGGAGATGCACCAAGAATTAGACATTTCGGTTCATCACAGCCAACTGGTGAAACTATGCTTAATGGAGGATTTCTTAGCCTCGAAACTGGCATCAATAATCAGGTTAGAAATGAGTTATTAAAATTAGGTCATAACCTTAAAGACGAAAAGGGAGGATATGGAGGTTATCAAGCAATAATGAAAGTAAATGAAGTTTATTATGGAGCATCTGAGAGCAGAAAAGATGGTCATGCAAGCGGATATTAGATAGTAAAAATGATTGGATACGGTGAAGTTATATTTTTTTGGTTTTTAGTTTGGTTATTTGGTATTCAATATCATTATGGAAAACTTTTACCTAATATAAAACCTAGAATTTTTTGGTACAGCTTATTAATAATTTCGGGTGTTACGTCTTACTATTTATATCCCTTGCTAGAGTCTCTTTTTTTACAAACATAATCATCTTTTGTTATTTTATATAACCAGCTATTTACTTCAGTTAGAACATTCGTTTTTTCATTAAATTTTAAAAATGAATTTAATAGAATAGATCTTCGCTGTGCAAAGATTTGATTTTCTAATTGGCTATTAAATATATATATATTCTCTCTAAATAAAAACTTTTTATCTTTGTAATTAATAATTAGATCGTGCTTGTTTTCTGGGTTATTTAAATTTTGACATAGAAGATTTAAATTTTCAGCTTGAAGTGATGCTACAAAGAATAAAAAAATTATTAAATTTTTCAAAGATACCAAATACCAAAGATAGCAATGCAGCAAATAAGTATAATTAAATTAATAAGAATCCTAGAAAAAAAGTTTTTACTCCAGCTATCCTGTTTCCTAATTGATATAAACATAAAAACTGCATAAATAAATGGAATTGAAAGTAAAATTTTTGTCATAAATATTATTGTAGTTTTTTATGGTAAAAACTCCAACATAAGTGATTTTTTTAATAAAATACAAGTGTCATTATGTTCAAAAAACATTCACTTTTTTTACCTATTTTTTCGGTTCTTTTTTTATCATTGAACTTAAACTCTGTTGGAGTTAATCAGATACCATCTATTACATTTTCAGCAACACAAGATAAATTAGTTTTAGGCTCAGATGTCACGTTAAATTGGTCTGCTTCCAATGCCAATTTTTGTATTGCAGATGGAAACTGGCAAGGAGAAAAAAAAATATCTGGCTCAGAAAGTATATTCCCTGAGGATGTTGGTTTTTTAACCTATAAGTTGAAATGTATTGGTTCTGGAGGAGAGGCTTCAAAGGAGATTTCACTTGAAGTATATAAATATATAAATGGAGTTGTCGTTGATGGATATATTCGAGATGCAAATGTATTCAATGATTTAAATCAAAATTTTATTTATGACATTAATGAAGAAAATACTTTTACGGATATTAATGGCTCATTCGTTTTAAAATTTGGCGATGTTTTTGTCAGCTTGGGTGGCTTTGATGCGGAAACAAATAATTCACTAGAAGATTTTTTATTATTTACTAATTTAGATAAAGATTCTGATTTCGTTGTAATTTCACCCCTTACATCTTTGAGATATTTTTATGACAATAAATTGATATTTAATGCCTCCATTGGTATTGATGAATATTTAGATATTAGAAATATTGATCCAATAGCTAATATTGATAATGGAAGGAAGTTTGAAACTCTCTTTGAAAAGGGAACTCAGTTTGGGATCCTAGCGTATTCTTTACAAAATATTTCAAACCATATAAATACTTCAGATAACACTACTGAATTATTTTTTTCTCTCTTAGCCAATGCAATAGAAGAAAGATATACAAACTCTAACAAGGAAGTTGATATATATTCTAGAGATTTTATTGGCAGTATTTTACGAAAATTAAATGATAATTTGGATTCTGAAATATCTTTCTTAGATACTGAAAACACCACAACTCTTCTTACTGGTATTGTAAATAACCTTAATATTAAGGGCTCCATTGAAGGCAATAATGCATTGTTTGATTTTGCCACCTCTATTTTTCAAGATGATCTTAAAGAAGCAATTAGCGGAACACTTAATAGTGAAATATTAAATAAGTATGAAACCGATATTCTTGAATATATCGCACAAGAACTTAATATTCAGAAAGATTTACTTGAATCTAAATATGCTCAATCCAATAATCAAGCTCCGGTAATAATCTCATCCAACACTTTTTATGTTGATGAAAATACCACTACCATTGGTCAAGTATTAGTTGATGATCAAGATACGCCACTCTCTGAATTAACCTTTGAGATCTATGATGGATCTAGTGTAATTGATGTTTCATCATCTGGATTGCTTTCATTTTTTAATCCACAGGACTATGAAACTCAAAAAGCTCATGGCTGTAGGGATGTTTCTCCATATTTCACATATGGTGTTCAGGTTTCAGATGGAGTTAATATTACAAGGCAAGAGCTTTGCATTTACATAAATGATTTGGATGAAGGCGATCCAATTTTTCTTAGTGAACCAAACTTCGATTTTAATAAAGATGCTAAATATATTGGACTTGTAGAAGCAACTGATCCTAATGGTGAATATGTAAGTTTTTCAGTGGATGATGCCCGCTTGGAGATTCAACCAGTTTCATCGAGTCAATCTATCACATATAAGGGTATTTTAAGATTTAAAGAAGACTTTGATCAATCTAGCCAAGGCTCATTCACCTCTCAGATAATTGCGAGCGACGGAACTCATACAACAGAGCAGCAAATAAATTTAATTACTCCAAATGCTGCGCCAGTATTTACGTCATCATCAGTATTTACTGCTCCAGAAAATCAACTATCAATTGGAAAAGTTATAGTGACCGATGATGATAACGACCAAATTACATATTCAGTTTCAGGAAGTGATATTAGTATCAGTGCAAACGGCGACTTAAGTTTTATATCTGAACCTGATTTTGAGACTCAAGCTTCATACTCAGCAACTGTATCTGCAGACGATGGGTATGACGTCACGACTCAGGATATAACCATCAATGTAGAAAATGTAAATGAACCTCCAACTTCATTTTATCCATGGAACCCAGAAGACAAAACTCATGGATTCTTGTACGCCCACGAGTCGATGACCAAAATTTTAGGAGCCAGATGGGGATATGATGATGCCCTTAATCAACCTCAACTTCGTGTTGGTTTTGTAGATCCTGAGGGTGATTCTTTAGAAGCAATTTCTGGTGATGATTTAAATATTACAAAAATTTCTACTTCAGAGAATGGAATAAATGTTTTTGAAATCAAATTAAGTGAACCTCTTGATTTTGAAAATTCCCCACAATCAGGTGATGTTTACGAAACAACCTTTTCAATAACTGATGGTGAATTTGATTCAACATTTGTTACTCCAATTACAATTATAAATAATCCCGAAGCTCCCATACTATCTGGTGTATATTGCGATCCTGAAAGAAATGAAGAATGTTATATCGATAACGGGATTGCAGTTTTTAATTTCCCTGAAAACTATTTTCCAATTGCATCTGTTAAGTTCATTAGCCCTGATGGCTTACAGGCATATCAGAGTTGTAATGTAATTTCTAGCGATTTTTATGACGATTTTAATTTTGGCGGAAAATGTTCATCAAATGAAGATGATGAATTAGTTTTATCTTTTGGACTTAATTACTCTAGTGATTACGAATTAAAAAACTCATACTCATTTAAATTTGAAGCTACAACTTCAGATTTTTATTATTCTGATCCATTAACCTCAACTTTTGATGTTATCGTAAATATTGTTGATGAAGACGATACAGCTCCTGAACTGACTACCAATAATAACTTTTGGATTGATGAAAATACATTAGATATTGGAACTGTTACAGCTACTGACGTTGACACGGATAACAGCTTAATTAGATTTACTACATCAAGTACAAACATAGAGATTGATAATATCACTGGACAAGCTGTCTTTATTTCACCTCCGGATTATGAGCAAAAAACACAATATGTTGAATCGGTAACTGTTTCTGATGGCATTAACTCTTCCACAGGCAATATTGAAATAAATATAGACAACGTCAATGATAATTCGCCGGTACTTAATTTTGATGCTTTTAGGGTTGATGAGAATGAAACATATGTAGGTATTGCTGAAGCTACAGATGCAGACGGTGATCAACTCACTTATTCTCTATCTGGAGATGGTGCCGATGTATTAACTATAAATCAAGAAGGGGAATTAAGATTTATAGAAGCACCTGACTTTGAGACAAAAGAATCATATTCAGAAATAGTGGTAAATGTTAGTGATGGATTGAATACCTCTAGTCGTGGAATCGGAATCCTAATCAATAATCTTAATGATAACAAACCTAAATTTACATCATCCCCTAATTTTATAGTTGATGAAATGCAAACCTATATCGGACAACTTGAAGCAACAGATGCCGATGGTGACACGGTATCTTTTTCAACTAATAGTTCACAAATCAGTATTAATAATCTCGGTGAGATTACCTTCAACAAGGCTCCAGATTATGAGCAAAAAAATGAATTTACTTTTAGTGTCATTGCTACTGATGGAACAAATCGAGCTTTTCAAAGAATAACAATTTCTATAAATGACTTAAATGATGCGCCAACTTTTTCAAGCAATGTTAATTATAGTTCTAATGAAAACAAAAAAAGAGTTGGGAGAATTAATACAAATGATCAGGATAATGATGTTATTGATTTCCAAGTTTCAGGTGGGTCCGATCAGGAGTTATTTACCATAGACTCTGAAGGAATTCTTTTCTTTAGAGACTCTCCAAACTATGAAAATCCTGCTGATGATAATGGCGATAATTCATATGAAGTTCAAATAACAATCTCTGATCAAGAAGAGTCAACCTCTCAGATATTTTATGTGGATGTTATTGATATAAATGATCCACCAGTAATATATGACTTTATTCCATCTATTTTTAATGTTTATGAGAATGGATCAACATTTTCAGAAACTGTTGAAGGAACTGATTGTATGTCAACTATTTCCGTAACATACATTACATGTGGCGGTAAGGTTTTTATTAGTATAAATGGTGATAGAAAGAATGCTGTTCACGATGAAGATGGAGATTCCTTGTCCTATTCATTGACCGGAACAGATTCACAATATTTATCAGTAACACAAAACTCAAGTAGGCTAGGAGGCGGCGCTATATTTTTAGTAAATCATGCGGATTATGAAGCTAAGGATAGTTATGATTTTATCCTAAATGTAAGTGATGGGTCCTCATCAGTTAGTTCAAGTCATCAGATTCAAGTCATCGATATTGATGAGGCACCAATTGTTTCCTCATCGACATCAATATCCTTAAATGAGAATATTTCTGATGTAATAGCAATTCAAGCTGAAGATCCTGAGGGCAAATCTATAGTTTTCTCACTTGGTCAATCAAATGAGGGTGATTCTTCTAGATTTGAGATTACTCCTGATGGTCAGCTAAGTCTGAAAGAGTTATATACAAATTTTGAAGATTATCCAACTAGCGTTGCTTATGTTTATATTTCCGATGATAACAACTCAAGAAGCCCAACTGTTTTTACTGTTAACTTACAAGATATTAATGATGCGCCAGTAATTAATGATAATTTCCCATCTGTATTTGAAGTTAATGAAAATGCTACAACTACATTTTACTCTCAATCTACTGCTTGTATAAGCAAGGCAGACAGAATTTATCTAAGTTGTTCTAACGTGAGTATCCATCTTGGTGATGGCGCTACTCAAGATACAGTTTCCGATGAAGATGGTGATGGACTTTCATATTCTATAACTGGCCAAGATGCTGATAAATTTGGTGTATCTGCTGCTGGTTCAATTTATATGAAGGCGCCTGGAAATTTTGAAGAGCAATCGTCTTATTCCTTCATTCTTAATGTTTCTGATGGTGACATAGTTACCTCTAAAGAATCTATTGTTGTCTTTAAAGATATAAATGAACCTCCAGTTTTTACAGGAAGCTCTTCCTTTACCATTGAAGAAAATGAAACAACAGTAGGTTTGATTACTGCTGAAGATCCTGAAGGTGATTGGGCAGAATTTATAATGGGAAGTGTTCATGATGGTGACTCTGGAAGCTTTACCATTGATTCAAATGGAAGTCTGGCTTTCAGGAGTGCTCCTGACTTTGAAACTAAAAATTCATTTACAGCTCATCTATTTGTAACAGATCCAGATGGTTCAGCTTCATTTACCTCAACTGTAATTACCATTGATGTAACAAATGTAAATGATAATTCGCCAACTTTTACATCGACCAATGAGTTTAGTGTTGACGAAAATATATCTCTAATAGGCACAGTTGAGGCTATTGATATTGATGGTGATGATTTCACTTTTTCAACCACAAGTTCAGATGTTGCTATAGATGAGATTACTGGAGAAATGGTATTTATTTCATCTCCTGATTATGAAACTCAATCCTCTTATTCAGTCGAAGTTGTTGCATCCGATGGTTTGCTCTCAGAGACTCAAACTATTGCAATAAATATTAATGATACTAATGATGTTAGCCCAACAATAACATCTACATCCTTCATCGTTGATGAAAATGAATCATCCATTGGCTCTCTTACATTATCAGATCCAGATACTGTAAATTCATTTACATACTCTATTGATAGCTCTGATATAAGTATTGATTCCTCTGGGAATCTTACATTTAATTCAGCACCTGACTATGAAACAACTACCTCATACACTGCAACAGTAACTGTTAATGATGGAGAAAATACAACTAGCGAATCGATAAGTATTTCAATAATTGATTTGGATGATGAAATTCCTGTTATTACGTCTAGTCTTAACTATTTTGTAAATGAAGATACTACTCTAATAGGAACAATTACTGCATCCGATGACGATGCCGGTAGTACTTTAACATTTAGCCTTGACTCAGTTATGGATGGAATAATTAGCATAGATGCGTCAACAGGGGTATTGTCATTTGACGAAGCAAAAGACTATGAGTCTTCGGGTGATGGTAAGGTTTGGGGTATCCAAGTATATGTTTCTGATGGAACCAATTCCTCAGATGAACATATTCACATACATCTCAATAATAATAATGATAATGATCATGAGTTTATTGGACAAAATCTAACGGTAGACGAAAATGATAATGAAGTTGGAACTATTTTCTTTACTGATAGAGATATTGGCTCAAGAGTAGATTACTGCTTACCAGAAGACTCTGTTCTTGTATTCCAATCATCCTCTTCAAGGTGTTCTACAACTGGTTATGCTGGTAGCGGCATTACTTGGAGTCACTCTGACACCATTTTGACTTTATCTACTTATGACTATGAGAGCGACTCTTCCTTTTCAACCATTATTACAGCGGAGGATTACAACACTAACGATGAAGAGCCCTTAACTATCAAAACTCAAGTTCATAACATCAATGTGACAATTGTGGATGTTGATGAGGCTCCAGTATTTACTAATTCAACACAAATAAGCATCGATGAAAATGAAACTACCGTTACACAAATAGTTGCAACTGATGATGATGGAGATGCGATTACTTATTCGTTATATGGTTCTGATTCACAGTATTTCACTATCGATGCAAATACAGGTGATTTATCGTTGAGATCAGCTGCAGATTATGAGTCAAGAGACTCATATACTTCTATGATAGTTATTGCAGATTCAGGAACCAACTCCTCAAATCTTGATTTGGATGTATTCATAAATGATGTGAATGAACCTCCTGTTTTTACAAGTTCCCGAAGTTTTTCAGTAATGGAAAATAGAAATAATTATTATGATGTTTTCACAACTGCTGAGGATCCAGAGGGTGAACAGGTGTTTTACAGATTATTGTACGGTGTCGGCTCTGATGCTGAAAAACTTCAAATTGATAGGACCTCGGGTGGTGTCAGAGCAAGACCATGTATTTATGATAGAACAAATGATGGAAGCTGTTATGCCGGATCATCATCTTCCTATTTCGATTTTGAAGCTCAATCTGAATTGAATTTCCAAGTTGTTGCTTATACTGAAACTGATCAATACCTCCAAGATGCTTCATCAGAGGGAACTTCAGCTACTGAGAGCTTCCAAATAAATGTTCTTGATGAAGAAGAAACTTTTTATTATCTTTTAAATGGTTTATATCTTGAATCTTATCCTCCCTCACTTTATGTTGATGAAAATGAATCTTTTATAGGTACTTTTCAAACTATACCAATCGATTCATGGGGATCTACAAATACTTGGATTCCTACTAGTTCGCTTTCAAATGACTGGTTTGATTATGATCAATCAACAGGATTTCTATCATTTAAAGATAACGTAAATATTGATTATGAATCCCAAAGTCGTGACTATTACACAGCAACCTTCAATACGATTAAAAGTAATGATAGGAATGGTGATACTTACTTCGCAAGCATAAGTATTGATATTTATATCAATGATGTAAATGAAGCTCCAACACTAACATCATCAATTTTAAATGTAGATGAAAATCAAACAGCTATTGGTAGTGCTCCATTTACAGATCAAGATGGAGATAGTCTCTCTTTTTCTATTTCAGGAGGAGCCGATCAAAACTCTATCAATATAGGCTCATCAAGCGGAACTTTAGTTTTTGTTGATGCTCCAAATTATGAAGAAAAAAATGCATATGAAATTGAAATAACAGTAAGCGACGGATCTGAGACAGTTACCGAAAACATCACAATAAATATTAATGATGTGAATGAGGCACCAGCAATAACCTCATCAGCAAACTTCACTGTGTCTGAAAGATCTTCATTTATTGGAACAGTAACTGCAACTGATGAAGATCCCAATGATACGATTAGTTTTAGCTTAGAGGGTTCTGGTTCAAATACAAATAATGCATTTATTCAAGATGATTATGGTGATCTTGATGAAACTGATTTTTATGAACTGGACGTAGACCTGACAACACAAGATGTCAAGCTAAGAATCTTTAATAATGATGATTATTTTAATGTTTCTATAAAAGACGAGAATGATGTTCAGCAATATAGCAATCAATTTGGAAGCGAATACTTCATTATTGATGTTGATCAGTATGTTTCTACTGTTGGTGCAACAATTGATCTTGAACTCATAAATTGTGAAGAATCTTGTGCTGGATATAGTTTAGGCTGGGAATTAATCGTAGATAATAATGTAGTCTTCACTAATAGCTGCAGCTCATGTGCAAATGATTCTTATTCCACCGGGATAGTCTATCAGTCATCTATTTACTTAGGACCAACTGGCGAAGGTATCTCCGTAGATTCATCAACTGGTGTTTTAACTTTCGATGCTGGGGCTGATTATGAGACTACGACAACATACCAAGCAACTGTAATTGCCTCTGATGGAGAATTAAGCGACTCGCAAGATATAACTGTCACTGTCGCTAATGTTGATGGTATTTCTAAAATCAATGAAATTTATTTATGTTCTTTTGAAGAAACTCAAGATAACTATTGCGCTACGAATTCAGTACTTGCAGCAAGTAATGATGGATCTATTTTTGTAGTAGGAATGCCTAATATAGATACTGTAAAAGTATTTAAGAAAACATCAGGTACATGGTCACAACATGGAGCTGATATTACTGGCGTATCTGCATCGAGTGTAGATATTAGTGGTGATGGAACAAGAATAATATTTTCCTATGATGGAATCATTGCTGTTAAAGAATATGATTCTACTCTCAGTGACTGGATTGATGTCGGTTCTGCACTAACTAACCCAGGTTCTGGTTGGACAGGCTGGGGAAGCAGTGTTGCCATTGATGAGGATGGCGACACCATAGTAATTGGCGCTGGTAATGCAAATGTTCCTGATCTTTACAGCATCGGAGCAATTAAAATCTTTAACTATGATCAATCATCTTCCGATTGGGTAGAAATCAGTTCCTATGGTTCTAATGTATCGAACTGGATGAGGGGATGGTGTGAGGATAATTACTGTACTGGAGCAGGAATTGGTTATGATGTTGATATTAATAATGCTGGAGATGTTGTCATAGCATCTGGACCGACAGGCGGTTTTGGTCAGGCTCGAGTATTTTATAAATTATCCAATACTTGGTATATGCGCTGCTATCAAGGTGGTACTGGTAATGGTGATGGTTGTAATTCAATAAATGATAAGTTTATGTATCCAGGTTACAACAAGGCAGGAGGATTTAGTTCAGCAATTAAGGGTGACAGCACGATTGATGACATTGTAGTAACTCTTGGTGGCCCGAGTGATAATGCTGCTACAGATTTTAGTCAGGGTGATCCAATACATGCAAGAACATGGAAATGGAATCCAGGCTACAATAATTCCTATAATTGGGAACCTCATTCACCTGATATAACAAGAGCACGTGATAGAGATCATACGGGTTATGATGTGAGCCTAAGTGATGATGGTTCAGTCTTAGCTGTTTCCGCTCCAAGAACTTATACAAATGAAAACTATCGCAATGCTGATGATATAAATGATACAGATTCTGGTGCTGTAACAATTTACTCATTGTCCAATATGGTTACTACTGAAATTGAGAGTGTTTCATTTGATAGTAATTATCAACAACAATGTGGACATTCAATTGATGTTAATGGGAATGGAGATTTCTTATTTTTTACCTGTCCTGGTTATAGCGATTATCCTGCAGATAATAGGGGTCGAGTACTAATCTATTCGGTTGAGATTGATGATGTATCTGATGGTCTTCCTAGCTTCACCTCAGATGCGAGCTTCTACGTAAATGAAAATGAAACATCTATTGGAACTGTAACCGCAACAGATTCTGATGGTGATACTTTAGAGTTCAGCGTTTCTCATGATGATATTCAAATCGATACCTATACAGGAGAGTTAACCTTTAGTTCTCCAAAAGACTATGAGACTGATGCAGATACTTATACAGCTACTATTTTTGTAACTGATGGAACTACATACTCCAGTCAAGATATTACAGTTTATCTAACGAATGTGAATGATAATGCGCCTGCTATTTCATCAGCAGATACTTTTACAGTCATTGAAAATGAAACATCCATAGGAACAGTTTCAGCCTCTGATGCTGACGGAAATTCAATTACATTTAGCATTTCAAGTTCTGATATTTCTATTGATTCAACATCAGGAGTTATGACTTTTAACTCAGCTCCAGATTATGATGATGGCGATACTGCATACTCAGCAACAATAACAGTGAGTGATGGCAGCAATGACTCAACCCAAGAAATATCAATCACCATTAGTGATGTTGATGATACAGCTCCAGTTTTTACTTCAGATTCAAACTTTAGTGTTGATGAAAATGAAACTACTATCGGAACTCTTACCGCAACGGATATTGATACAGATGATATATTTATAACGTTTAGTACTTCATCATCAGACATAAGTGTCGATGCTGGCTCAGGTGTTATGACTTTTAATAGTGCTCCTGATTATGAAACACAATCTTCCTATACTTTGATTGTAAATGCTTCAGATGGCACCAATAGCACTTCACAAGAAATTACAGTTAATATAAATAATCTAAATGACAATGCGCCTTCTTTTTCTACAACCAGCATAAGTGTAGATGAACATGAACTTACTATAGGTCAAGTGCCAGTCACAGATGCTGACGGTGATACTCTAACCTATGAAATTTCAAATATAAGTGGCGATGGCGCAGATTATATTTTAGAGCTTGATTCTCAAACGGGCATATTATCATTCGTTCAAGAGATTGATTATGAGTGTAGTAGCTTCTATTCTAGTTGTTTTGCACTTAATTGGTCTGCAGATATAACAGTTTCGGATGGAGATAACAGCATAACTGAAACCTTTTCAATAACTGTTGTAAACATAAATGATAATGCTCCAACTCTATCGTGTAATGCTCTATCATCAAATGGTGGAAGACAAGTCTATGAAAATCAATCTATGGCAGCAAACTGTTCATACTCAGACATTGATAATGACTCAGTAATTTTCAGTATTAATTCTACTACGCTTCAGATTGACCAAGCTGGTGTGGTAACTGGTATAAATGATTTTGATCGTGAAACTGAACGATATCACTATGGACGAGTTCAAATCACTGATACTGATGGAAAATACTCTGATAGTGTAGATATTATGATTAGTGTTCTAGATCAAAACGATAATGCTCATACAATAACTTCTCCTGATAGTTTCACAATAAATGAGAATGAACAGACAATTGGTACACTTACTGTTGATGATGCAGACTGGGATAGGAATTACACTATTACATCTTCTTCGTCTGATATAGAAATATCTGGCTATTCAATATTATTAACGGAAATACCAGATTATGATTCAGGAGATACTTCTTTTACAACGACAATAACAGTTTCGGATTCTAACTACAGTGACTCCCAAACTATCACAGTAAATATCAATGATATTGATGAGCCTCCAATACTCAATTATTACGCACTTCGATACCCTCAATCACCATCGGCTCTCCCAGAGAACAAAAACTTTATATATGGGTCTGGAAGTTGGCATGGGAATTTAAGCTTCAGAGAAGAGGTGGTTGGCACATTTGGATTAATTTCAGCAACTGATCCAGAAGGGGAAGATGTAATTTATTCAATCGAAAAGATTTGTTATAGGGATGGCGATTTTCAGGTGGGTTCTCCATATAATGGAGGTGATACTAATACGGTTATCTCTTGTAACGAGGTAAGTGATGATGATATTGAAATATCAATTGACGAAACTACTGGAGAATTTTTAACCACCATATCTGATATAGACTCAATATATGACAAAAAAAGTCGTAATGGTAATTTAGAATTATTAATGGTCATAGATATTTGCACTACTAGTGGTGTATGTAGAAGCAGTACTGATTTAGATTATGGAACATATGGGTCTAATACTTATACTCCATTTATTTGGCTTACTATAACCGGCTGGAATGACAGTAGTCCTATCTTTGATTCAACTACTTTAAATGTAGATGAAAACGAAACTGTAATTGGAACAATTTCTATAACCGACCCGGATGATGCAGGAGTTGAAGATCCTGATGCGCTTACTGTTCCAATATTTTCTATAACTGGTGGAGACGATGATGTTATTTCAATTGATTCGTCAACCGGTGTTCTTACATTCACATCAACTCCTGATTATGAAAATACATTTGAAAGATCTTTTTCTATTACAGTAGAAGTTGCTGATGCTGACATTAATGACTGGCCATATGAAGCAAATACTACGGAGGAAGTAGTAACGATTCTTGTGAATGATATAAATGATAATGATCCTTACATCGCAAATGGAACAAATTATCAAGGACTTGTTTTCACAACTGGAAATGAGAATGAAATTGATGTGCTTCAAATAGCAGCATACGACGCTGACCCAACTGATACTATATTGTATTGCATTAATACAAGCTCTACTTCTACCTTCAATATAACGGATTCAGGGATGCTGCAATTTAAAGAAATGCTTGATTATGAAAATTCGTCATCTTCATGTAATTCATACTCATCAAGTGCATGCTGGACCGTAATAGTAGCTGTTGGTAATGATACTTGTAATGCTAATAGGCACATATACCCAGGTGATGATACTATCAGGAATGTTCAAGTCTATTTTGGAGATCTAAATGATAACGATCCCGTTATTTCGTCTAGTGACTCATTTTCTGTCGATGAGAATGAAACATCTATAGGCACAGTAACCGCTTCTGATGCTGAT
>MDTA01138253.1_pt1 | contig 15220 bp, 15 predicted proteins | sample 811151 | NCBI WGS metagenome assembly MDTA01 (sample SAMN05326648, study PRJNA326480) | marine metagenome | isolation source: seawater | place: Indian Ocean: South | collected 2010 | reverse complement strand
CAAACTGTTTGGATTTGTGATAGAAATAAAAAAATTCGAAAAATTTCTGAAAGTTCAGAGTGTGATATAGCAAGAACTTATAAATTAACAACATTGTTATTAAAAATGAAGCCTGATGAACATGAATATAAGGTCATGGGATTAGCTCCTTACTCAAAAAATGAATATTCTAGAAAAGTTTACGAGAGAGTTTATAAAAATCTTCTTCAAGTAAAAGGATCTAAAATAGTACATAAAAATAGACCCAAAGATTTATATAAATACTTAATCAAGTCAACATCCGGAGAAAGATTTGATAATATTGCGGGAGGAGTGCAAATTTTTGTTGAAGAATTAGTAGCAAAACTTTTTTTAAATATCTATAAAAAATACAAAGTTAAAAATTTTTATTTATCTGGTGGTGTTTCTATGAATATTAAAATGAATAAAATGATTAAAGATTTACCATATGTTGACAATTTTTTTGTTCAGCCATCAGGAGGCGACGAGTCATTAGCAATGGGTGGGTGTTATTTAGAGGAAAAATTTAATTCAAAACCTTTTAAAAGTATTTATTTGGGAAGAGACATATTTCATAACTTTAATGAAAAAAAATTTTTAAACTACGTCAAAAATAAAAAAAACTTAAAATTAAAATTAAATTTTTCACCTTATGAGGCTGCAAGATTGTTATCCAAAGGTGAAGTTTTAGCAGTCGCAAGAGGTAGAGAAGAATTCGGTGCAAGAGCACTTGGTAATAGAAGTATACTAGCCGATCCATCGAATGTTAAAATTATACAAAAAATTAACGAATTAATTAAGAATAGAGATTTTTGGATGCCTTTTGCATTAACTATTTTAAATGAAAAGCACAAAACGTTTCTTGTAAATAAAAAGAATATTAATAGTGAGCATATGACTATTGGTTTTGATACAGTAGAAAAAAAACACTCTTTAATAGAAGCGGGTACACATAGGTATGATAAATCTGTAAGACCACAAATATTGACAAAAAAATCAAATCATAATTTTCATAATTTAATTATTGAGTTTTATAAATTAAAAAAAATTCCAGCTTTACTAAATACCAGCTTAAATCTGCATGGTTTTCCAATAGCTTCGACAATTAAAGAAGTCTTATATACTTTTGAAAATTCAGATTTAAAATATCTTTACGTTAATGATAAATTTTTAATCAAAAAGATCAATTAATTTTATTGAAAAACTAATTTCAAATGAAAATTGCATTTATAATTAATAAAAAAATGACCTTAAAAGCTGTCAAAGATATTATTAATATTTGTTTAAAGAAAAATTTTAATATTTATTTATTATTTGATTACACGGTCGATCGTCAGCATGGAAAATGGAGAGAATTTCCATCACTAGATGTTTTTCAAAATGAAAATGAAAATACTTTTAAAATAGCTATAACTAGTCATATTCAAATAGTAGAAATTTCAAAAAAAGAAAATTTTGACTATATAATTTCAATAAATTCTCCATCAACTTTTAAAATAGAAAAAAAAAATCTTAATTGTAAATGGGTATTATTACAAAGTGGAATTGATACATTTCATTATGAAGATGATTTTAAAAATATAGATTATATTTTTTTTTACAGTGAGTTTTGGAAAAATAAAGTCTTATATGAAAATGATAATAGTCAGAATTTGCTATGTTTCGGTAATTCTCAGTTCAATAACCAAATAAATTTTAATAGAAAAAAAATTTTAAAAAAGTACAATCTTGAAGATAAAAAAATTTATTTATATTTACCATTTGGCCCAATAAATCTATACAATTTTTCATCAATTTTTACTAAACTTACAGCTCTTTATTTTTTTAACTGGCCAGATAAAGATGATAAATTCTATTTTATAAAAAAAAAAATTTACAAATTCGTCTCCAGTTTCTATTTTAACGAAATTAATATTTTAAAGAAAATTTATAATTATTGTAAAAGTAAAAATATATATTTAATTATAAAATCAAGATCTAAGAGACTAATTGATGAAAATTATGTTAATTATTCAGATCTTATTTTATATGATGAAGAATTACTTAAACCCACAATACATGAAATATTACATATTTCAGATGTCGTTTTTACACCACCTTCAACTGTAGTTGGAGAATCAATTTATTTTAAAAATAAAACTATAGTTTTGAATAATAATCTTTTCTCTTATAATAATAAGAAATATTTTGACTTTTTTTCTAAAGATTATTTTTTTTGGGATAATTTGAGTAAAGGAATTAATACAATTGATTTTAAAAATAGAAATATCGGAGATATTATTAATTTTGAGTTTTCTGAGACTGATAGAAAAAACTATTTATTCAAATTTTTCAATTTTAATGAAAATGTTAATGTTTCAAGTAAAATTATTGAAAAATTAGAAACAGATTTAAAGTTATGATTGCAAAAAAAATTATAAAGTCTTTATTTGATCCTTTAACACTCCCCCATAAAATTAATTTTCATAGCAGAAAATTATTTCATAAATGGTACTATCAAAGAAGATATAATAAAAATGAATTTGAGAAATATCAAAAAAATTTATTTAAAAATTACGGAATAGATTATTCTAATGCAGTAAGCAATCTAAATGATAAAAGATCAAATTACTTAGAGTTAGAATTAAAAAAAAATTTACCTCACTCGGAACATCAAACTTTTTTTTCAGGCCTTTCTTTAATTAAAAAAAATATAAATAGAATACTTGAAATAGGGACGTTCAATGCTCAAAACGCTTTTTTATTGTCAGTATTATTTGACAAGGCTAAAGTGATCACCGTCGATTTGCCCAGTGACAGTAATGATTTTATAAATTCATACAAAAGGGCTGATGCAAATAATTTAAAAAATTTTCTAAATGAAAGAAATTTTAGAATTAACAATAGAGAAAATTTATCAATTGTTGAAAAAAGTTCTGTAAATTTGATTAATTTTAAAGAAAAGTTTGATCTAATTTGGATTGATGGTGCTCACTTTGACCCCATACTGACTATGGATATAATAAATTCCCTAAACCTATTAAATGATGATGGATTAATCTTATGTGATGATATTCGAAAATCAAAAAAAAACGCTACGTGGCGAACCATAAATTATCTAAAAGATGAAAAAATAATAGATTTTGATTTAATTTTTAAATCGCTTAATGCAAATTATAATGCGAATCCGCATAAGAGGTCATTTATAGCCGTGGTAAAAAAATGTTAATTAATAAATTAAAATTTGAAATTAAAGCGTTATTTTTTTCAATTTTTGAGCTTCTTACTTGCAAAAAACCATTAAACTTAAAAATTCAAGATTTCATTTTTATTATATTTTTAAAAACAAGATATCAAAGTATCCAATTTAAGGACGGAACATTAATTAAAAAGAAATGTGATAAGAATATAATCGATAGCACAATCAAAATTAAAAAATTAAAAATTAAAAATTATTATGAAAGTTATTTGGATATTGGATGTAGCGAAGGTTTTTTTTTAATTGAGGCATTTAAGAAAAAGTGTAATGATATTACTGGAATAGATATTCAAGACTCTAGACTTAAAGTCGCAAAAATATTAATTAAAAATTGGAGTTGCGCAGAGAATATTAGATTAATTAAAAAAGACATTAGGAACTTTAAAATATCAAGAAAATTCGATACGGTAACTTGCTTATCAGTTGGTCACCATTTTCATGGTAACAGAAATCATGACACCTGGAAAATTATAGGAAATATTAATTTGTATAATAAAGAATATAAAAATTTAATAAATTTTTTTAAAAAATTGTCAAATTTGACAAATAAGAAAGCCTATATTGAATATTGTTATGAGTTTGAAGAAAAAGTAAGAGATTTTAGTCCAAAAAAATTACAAGAAATTATAAGAAAACTGAAAATTTTCAAGAGTTTCAATTTTTACTGTTACACGCAATATACAGAAAAAAAAATAAGGGCGATATACCTTGGAAAAAATTAGAAATTTAAAAAAACAAAATTTTTTAACTTCAAAAATAACTAGAAAAGGAACTAGATTTGAAAAAAAAAAAAATTTTTTTTTAAAAATTTATGACAGAAGATCACTCAATTATTCTGAAAATGAGAGAGATTCAAGGTTTATAAATGAAGTCAATGCTTTAGAAATACTCAATAAAAAAAAATGTTTTTTTATTCCAAAAGTTTTTTTAATAGATAAAAAAAAAAAAATTTTAAAATATAAATATTTAACTGGTCCTACAATTAAAGAAGTTTTAGATAATAATGATAATAATTTTAAAATAAAAAATATTATTGAAGATATTTTAAAAATTGATCGATGGTTAAAAAAAAATAAAATTTATTTAAAATCGCACAATATTAAAGATTTTATTTATGATAAAGATAAAAATTTATATTTAATAGATTTCGAATTTTATTCAAATAAATCTAAAGAAGATACATTTATAAAAGATTTTCAATATGATTTAATTTTGCGATATTTTCATTTTGATCAAAATAGAAAGATTAAGAAAAATACTAATAGTAATAATTTTTTTATGTTTTTTTTTAAAAATTATAAGTTTTATTTTTGCTTTAATTTTTTGAAAATGTTACTTGAGACATTAAAAAAGAGAATTAAATAATATGTCTAATATATTATATGTCATAAACAGTCCTTGCTGGACTGATATTTCACCAACTAGATTAAATGACACAAAAATGTTTGATAATCCTTTATCTGAAAACTTTACCTTCTTTTACTATAATTTAATGAAATATGGTCTTGTTAAAAAAGTAATTATTTATAACAACAATACTAGAAGAGGAGGGATTGACGGGGCGCTTGTACCTAGAGAAATTAGCACTGAATACGGCTCGATGGAAATAAGAGATCATCATAATCAAATAAATGAGATAAATGCTGACCATGAAATGAATTTTGTGTTTTGCTGGACGAATATTGAAGAATGTATCAAAATTAATAATAAATTTATAATAGTAGATAATCAATTTCATGGTTATATAAAAAAAAGTTCAATAAATAAGGATATTCATGATCTAGTATTAACAGAAAGTGAAAATTTTAAAAAGTATATACCTAAAAATATTCCAACTTATGTATACAAGCTTATAAGTTACGATCATGAAAAATTTCAATTAGAAAATAAAAATTTTTCGAGTTCAAAAAAATATGATTGGATTATGATTTCTTCATTTGATAAAAGAAAAAGACATTTAGAGTTTTTAGATTGTCTAAACAAGCATAACTTATCAAACTTAAAAGGATGTATTATTGCTAGAGATCCTAATAATAAAAAAAAAAGATTATTTGATTTTTTTAAAAAAACACCCTGGAAAATTTTTAATAAAGTTAAAAAATTAAGTAAAAAGATGAATTTTGATATTTTTTTGAATATCCATCAATCTAAAAAAATAGAACTTACTTTAAATAGTAAAATTTTTATAAATAGTTCAATTTTAGATAGTGGTCCTAGGGCGCAGGTTGAAGCAATGCAATTAAATATCCCAGTTTTATCAATGTCTCATATCGGTTCATCTGATTTAATTGAAAGTAAAAAAAATGGAGAAATTTCAAGTGATATTAAAGATATGCCAAATAAACTAAAATTAATGTTAGACAATTATACTCTATATAGTTTAAACACTTTTGAAACTTATTTAAAAGCAGACCTATTTATGCCTAACCTAGTTAAAAAAATACAATTCTATCATAATAAAAAAATTAGTAAGTAAAACTTTCTGGTAATGAATTTATTATTTACTATCTTAAATATAATATGGTCAATAAACAGAAAATTCATTTTTTAGGTTTGAACAAGATTTGGGTTCCAGGTAGAGAATTTCACCATTTAAAAGAAATTTTAAGTGAAGTTGGTTGTAAAATTACAAACTCTAGAATTGCCTTTAACTCAAAAGTTTATCTAGAGGACAAATATTCACTAAAAAAATCATTTTATCATTTATTTAAGAATAAAGTTTATTTTGATTATTTCCACGGAAATCCTGTAATAAGCCCTGAATTTAAAGATTTATTTAATTATACTTTAAAAAATCAAAATAAATTTAGCAAAATAAGAGTTACAAATGATCAGATTTATGAAATTTTTTCTAAGAACGGACTTAGAGAAAAGTTAAAAAAAATTTATATTGGAGTTGATAATAAAATATTTAATCAAATCGAAAATTCTAAAAAAATTGAAATAAAAAAAAAATTAAATATTCCAAAAAATCATATTGTTATTGGATCCTTTCAAAAGGACGGAGAAGGTTGGAAAGAGGGTCTAAAACCAAAACTAATAAAGGGACCAGATATATTCATTGATACAATTAAATTAATAAAAAATGTAAAGCCAAATTTATTTGTTTTATTATTAGGACCATCTAGGGGATATGTTAAAAAAGAACTTGAGAAAATAAATGTAAAATTTTTTCATTTATATGAAAATGATTATTCAAATTTAAAAAATTATTACAATATTCTTGATTTCTATTTAATTTGTTCAAGAGAGGAAGGTGGGCCGAAATCGCTTCTTGAGTCAATGGCATGTTCTGTTCCTGTAATCACAACTCCTGTAGGTCAAACAGTTGAACTCGTTAAAAATAGAGAAAACGCATTAATAACTAATAATTTTTCCTCAAAATCATTATTTGAAGCATCAATTGAATTAATTGAAGATAAAAATTTACAAATAAAAATTAAGACTAAATGTAAAGAAACTGCTTTAAAGAATGATTATAAAAACCAAGTAGCTTTATGGAAAGACTTTTTAGATGTTTAAGAATTTGATTAATATTTTAAGAGATTTTAAAAACTATTTTTTTCCGAATAAAAATCCATTTGGAAAAAAAATTTTAGCTAGTAAAGATTACTATCTGTCAATTTATGAAAAAGCAAAAAGTGAAAAATTTTTAGAAATTGATATTTTGGAAAATTCAACTGGATTTAATGTTGATAAATCATGGTTAGATGAACTTGCTCTTCACACTCAAGTGGTAAAAAAAAAATCTGCTATAAATTATCAACATGGGAGAGTCTTGTATTCACTTTTGAGAAAATATATCCAAGATCGAAACATAAATTTTGTGAAAATTCTCGAGATTGGAACAGCAAGAGGTTTTTCATCTATTTGCATGTCCAAAGCCATAAATGACTCCGGAATAAAAGGTGTGATTAATACTGTAGATATAATTCCTCATAAAAAAAAAATTTATTGGAATTGTATAGATGATTTTGAAGGCAAAAAGACTAGAGAAAGTCTTTTAAGTTCTTGGAGTGAAGAGTTAAAAAATATAAATTTTTATACTGGACCAAGCTCATATGTATTAAAAAAAATCAAAATGGAAAAAATCAATTTTGCTTTTATTGATGGTATGCATGATTATTATAATATAAAAAAAGAATTAAATTTTGTAAAAGAAAGACAATCAATTGGTGATATTATTATCTGTGATGATTATGATTTAGACAAATTTGAAGGAGTTGTAAAAGCACTTAATGATGAGGATTTTTCTAAAAAATACAACATGTTAGATTTTTCTTCTGAGCCGCAAAGAACTTACGCCATAGCCACTCGCATTAAATGAAAAAAATTGCCTTAGAAAAATATCCTTTTTATCTATTTGAAAAGATAGGTCCATATATATTCTTGAGCAGATTAGCTAAAGAATTAAAAAAAAATGATATAGACGTTTCCTCCAGGTATAATCCATTTTATGATGTCGCCTTATTCTTAAGTACAAATAAATCGGTTTATAAAAAACCATATTTAATTCGAATAGGAGGTATTTATTTTGATAAAAATAATACTATTAAGAACACATCTGACGAGAATAAAAAAATTTTTAGCTCAATAGATAACTCAATAGGAACTATTTTTGTAAGTGAATTTACAAAAAAACTAACTCAAAGATTACATAAGAATTTTAATAAAAAAAATATTGTTATTAATAATACAGTTCCAACATTTATTTTTAATCCAAATGGACCAAATAAAAGAAATCTTTTAAACATTAAGGAAGATGAATTTGTAATTATTGTATCCTCAGCATGGAGAAGACATAAGCGTTTAAAAGAAATTTTAGAATTTTTTGAAATATTAAAAAAAAAAATAAAAAAATTGAAACTTATAATTTTAGGAGAAGTAAAAAACTTTAATAAAAATGATGAAGTAATCTATGCTGGAAAAATAGAGCCAAATAAATTACCTGATTGGTATAGGACTGGAAATATTTACATAAATCTTGCATGGATAGACCATAATCCAAATACACTTGCTGAAGCTATTGCCTGTGGTTTGCCATCAATTTGTACTAATAATGGAGGTAACAGAGAATTAATTGAAAATTGCGATGCAGGAATAGTGAGTAATGCAGATAAAGAATATCAATTTGAACTTGTGGATTATTATAATCCCCCCAAACCAAATCTAGAAGTCTTAGAAAAAGATTTTTTTACACTTTATGAAAATTATAGTTTTTACAAAAATCAAATTAAATTTGAAAATATTTCATTGGAAAAAGCATCTTTAAAGTACTTAAATTTTATAAAGGAATGTTTGAATGAAAGTAATAGATAAAAGAAATAATAAGAAACCGAAAGTTTCTGTAATTATGTCAGTTTATAATGAAAGTGAATTCTTAGAAAAATCAATAAAAAGTATTTTGAATCAAAAATTTAAAGATTTTGAATTTATTATTTTAAATGACGGATCAACGGACAATTCTGAAAAAATCATAAAAAAATATTTAAAGAAAAGCAAAAAAATTTTGTATATTTACTCTAAATATAACAAAGGATTAACCTTTATGCTTAATTTAGGAATAAAGCATGTTAGAACAAATTATATTATTAGACACGATGCTGATGATTATAGCTTAGCAAACAGGATAAAAAAGCAATACACTTTTATGGAAAAAAATAAGGATATTAGTGTACTTGGCTCAAATTCGAAGGATATTTTTAATAAAAAAAAGAAATTTAAAATTACCTCAATGCCTACAAAATCAACTATGATTAAAAAAAACTTAATCAAGAATAATTGCTTAATTCATGCATCATTAATTATCAGAAAAAAATTTTTAAAAAAAGTCGGATTATATAATACTAAATTTTTAAGATGCCAAGATTATGAATTATGGCTTAGAGGGCGAAATAAATATAAATATGCAAACTTAAAAGATGTTATGATAGTTAGGAATGTTAATAAAAAAAAATTTAAGTTTATTGATCTTTATTTAACCTTTATGGCTAGATTGACACATTCACATAATTTTAAAGATATTTTAAACACTATTTTATTTACTTTAAAAGATCTAATAAAAAAAATTTTAAATTTTTTTTTCTAAAAAATTCTCAAATATACTTGTGATTCTTTTGATAAAAATATTTATATCTAGATTATTTTTAGCATATTCTCTTGAGTTTTTTCTGTAAGAATTAAAGACTGACTTATTTTTTAAAAAAAAATTAAATTTATCTAAAAATTTTAATGAATCGTTGTCATTTATAATACATGAAAATTTTTTATTCATTTTTTTAAAAATTTTCACGTCCCCAACATTTGTTGTAACTATTGGTATTGAGAAACTAAGAGCTTCAGAGAAAGTTAAAGGGAAAGATTCTGTTTCTGATGTACAAACTAACAGGTCAATTTTTTTATAAATTTTAAAATGATTAAATTCGTTTTTATACCATTTGATTTTAGAAAGAGCCTTTGGATATTCAACAATTAATTTGTTAAAATATTTTCTCTGTGAATTCCAAATATTTCCAAACATTAAAAAAGATATATTTTTATTTTTATTTTTAGAGACAATATCAAAAAAAAGTTTAATGTTTTTATCTGGATTTATGTTTGCAATTAAGGCTACTCTTATCTTTCTGCTTGTTTTTTTTATCTTTTTATTAAATGTTTTAGTATTAACAGATGATCTAATTACATGAGATTTGTCCCTAAATTTTTTTAAATAATAATATCTTGATTTTTCAGATGCAAATATTGTTTGTATATTTTTTTTAGAAATCGATTGAAAAATTTTTCTAATAATTACATTGCTTTTACAATCATGTATGTGCCAAACAGCCTTAAGGTTTAAAATTTTCGCAACAAATATAGTCTTAAAACTTATTGTTCCACCTGGTACATAAATTATATCTGTATTAAACGTTTTTAAAATATCTTTTAGTTTATAGATTTCTTTACAAAAGAAAAGAATGTAACCGAGTATATTTCTTATTGAAGGAATAGAAATTTGTGTTTCAACAATTTTGATGTTTGAATTAGAAATGAGTTTTTTAAAAGATTTATTATTTTTATTAGGTATTATTAAGACAATATTATATTTAAAAAAACTTATGCTATTTAAAAAATAGATTAATTGTTTTTGAGGACCACCTACTCTAACGTCTTCTAAGACAATGGATAAGTTAATTTTTTTCATCCTCAAAACTTTTAATTAAAAATAAATTACATTTTTTTTTTGTAAAGGATAGTAAATTTTGTTATTAAAATTGTCTTATGAAAAATATTATTATAACGGGCTCGGCAGGATTTATTGGATTTCACTTATCGAGATTATTATTAGACAAAAAGTATCGTGTTTTTGGAGTTGATAATCTAAGTAATTCTTACGATGTAAAATTAAAAAAATTAAGAACTTCCGTTTTAAAAAAAGATAAAAATTTTTTTTTTTACAAAAAAGAAGTTAGAGATATAAATAAAATAAGATTTAAAAAAATTGATTATATTATCCATTTAGCTGCTGAGGCGGGTGTAAGAAGATCTATAAAAGATCCGTATCTTTATATAGATAAAAATATTTCAGCAACTATTTCTATTTTTGATTTTGCCAGAAAAAATAAAATTAAAAATGTATTTTATGCTTCATCTAGTTCCGTTTATGGTGATAAAAATATATATCCTTCAACAGAAAAAATTAATACTAATCAACCAATATCAATTTATAGTATTACTAAAATTGCCACGGAAAATATTGCTTATTATTACAATAAAATATTTTCAATTAACAGTATAGGTTACAGATTTTTTACCGTTTACGGTACTTATGGCAGACCAGACATGTCAATATTTATTTTTGTTAAATCAATATTGCAGAATAAATATATAAATCTTAATAATTATGGAAATAACTATAGAGATTATACTTATGTAGACGACGTTATTAAGTATATTTATGACTCTATTCAAAAAGTTAAAAATAAAAAAAACTTTTTTAAAATACTCAATATAGGTGGAGAAAATACAATAAAATTAAAAAATTTAGTTAAGTTGTTAGAAAAAAAATTGAAAAAAAAAGCCAAAATAAAACTTAAAAAAAGAATATTACTAGATCCAGTAAATAGTTTAGCAAATAGTAATAAAATAAAACTTTTTACCGGAAAAAAATATCAAAAAGGTCTTAACGAAGGTTTAGATGTAACTATTGAATGGTTAAAAAGGTATCTTAAAATAAATGATTAATGTCTTTACTTTGATGATAAAAAAACTTAAACAACATTTAAAATGAATAAAATATTAATAACAGGTGGTTGTGGCTTTATAGGCAGTCATATTGTTGAAAAATTTTTAAAAGAAAAATTTGTTGTAACAGTTGCTGATCTTTGGAAATCACCTGAAATAATAGATTTTGAAAAAAAATTTAAAAATTTAATATTTAAAAAAATTGATATTCTAGAATTTGAAAAGCTTGATCACTTAATCAAAGAGAATGATTATATGATACATATGGCGGCAATATTGGGAACATCTGAAACAATTACTACTTATGATATTGAGGATGTCATAAAAACGAATGTATTGGGTACTACTAAAATCTTAAAAATGGCAAAAAAATATAATTTAAAAAAAATATTAATCCCAACAACACCAGACGTTAGTTGGATAAATCCTTATAAGATAACAAAACAAGCCATAGAAAAAATTGCTCAACTATTTAATAATGAATATAAACTTAATGTATCTTGTTTAAAACTTGGGAATATTTATGGTCCTAGAGAAAGATGGCTTGAAGCCAAAGATGCCAATATGAATTGCCCTTTTAACTATCAAAAAGTAGTTCCATCATTTATTATGGATACGCTTTATGATAAGCAAATAACAGTTTATGGAGATGGTCTTCAAAAATCAGAGTATATATTTGTTGAAGATGTAGTAAATGCTTTTTATTTAACTATACTAGCTGAAAAAAATTTTGGTAGCGAAGTAATACATGTGGGTTCAGGTAAAAATTTTTCCGTAATTGATATTATTGAGGGTATAGAAAAAGCATGGAATAGAAAGTTAAACAAAAATTTTGTTGATATGAGACCAGGAGAGCACAAAATCGAGATCGCTTTAAATCCAGAACCTATGAAAAGATTAATAAACTACAAACTAAAGTATAACTTGATTGAAGGGTTAAAAAAAACCATACCATATTACGAAAAACAATTTGAAATACAAAAAAATAATCAAAAAACCTAAAGTATATTTTTCTTATAATTTCTCCCAAGGTCCGTGGGGTGGGGGTAATCAATTTTTACAATTTTTACGTGAAAATTTTAGAAAAAAAAAAATTTTAACTAACAACGTAAATGACTCAGATATTGTCATTTTTAATAGTCACCATAATTTAAAAGAAGTTCTTAAATTAAGGTTTAAATTTAAAAAAAAACATTTTATCCATAGAATTGACGGCCCTTTATCCTCATACAGGAAAATTGATGGTAAAATTATCGATAAATTGATATTCAAATTTAATAGATTTTTAGCTGATTATACAATTTTTTTATCCAACTGGTCTAAGAAAGAAACAAATAGAAATGGATTTAAAACTTTTACGCCGTTTAAGATCATATACAATCAAGCTAATCCAAAATATTTTTATCCACCAAAAAAAAAAAGAAAAAAGTCTAAAAGAATCAAGCTAATTTATTATTCCTGGTCAAATAATCCTTCAAAAGGTTTTGAATATTTAGCTTTTTTAGATAAAAAACTTAATTTTAGTAAATATGAATTTTCCTTTATCGGAAATACAAATAAAAAATTTAGTAATATTAAAGTATATAAGCCTGTAAGTAATTCAAAATTATGTAAATTTATTCATACCCATGACCTATTTATTTTTTGTAGTAAAATAGAGTCTTGTTCCAACACATTATTAGAGGCTATGAGATGTCAAATTCCTTTAATAGTTAAAAATAGTTCAAGTAATCCAGAAATTTTTAATGATAATGGTCAATTATTTAACTCAAAAGAAGATCTACTAAACAAGATTAACAATTTCAATTTTAAAAAAAAAAATGAAATAAAAGTACAGAGAAACTCTGTAAAATATTATGAGGATTTATGTTCAAATTTAATATTAAAAAAAAACAAAAAAAAACAGATTAATTTAATTTTATTCCTAATCTTAAATATTTATCTTTTTGTAGTATCTATAAAATTAAAATTTTTTAATTTTTTTTATAAATAAAAATATTGTTTATAACAAGATAATCCATTTCGGTTCTTAAAAAACAATCCAAAGCCTGTTGTGGTGACATTACTATAGGTTCATTTTCGTTAAAAGAAGTATTCAATAATATAGGAATTTTTGAAATATTATAAAAAGATTTAATTAAATTATAAAATTTTTTATTTTGATTTATATTTACTGTTTGAAGTCTTCCTGTTCCATCAACATGAGTTACTGCTGGGATTATAGATCTTTTTTCTTTTTTAATTTTTGCAACAAATGACATGTAGTCTGAGCCTATTTTTTCATCAAACCACTCAGACACCTTTTCCTCCAAAATTGATGGAGCAAATGGCCTAAAGTTTTCCCTTATTTTAATTTTGGAATTAATTAAGTTTTTGATATTTGGCCCTATTGGGCTTGAAATAATTGACCTATTGCCAAGTGCTCTTGGACCAAATTCCATTCTATCTTGAAACCACCCAATAATTTTTTCGTCAATTAAATTTTTGCAAACTAAATTATTTAGCTCATCTTCATTATCAATTAATTTAAAATCGATTTTTGATTTATAAATGTCCAAAGCATTTTTAATTTCATTATTATTGTATTTTTTTCCTAAATATGGATTTTTTAAGTCTTCAGTTTTTATTTCAGGATAATTATTTTTAAGAAGGTATAATGCAGCTCCTATACTTCCCCCATTATCCCCTGGACAAAATGGAATAAATATATTTTTAAATATTTTTTTTTTCAGCTAATTTTCCATTAGCAAGTGAGTTTAGAGCACAGCCTCCTGATAAAACAAAATTTTTATTTTCACCTTTATATTGATAAATTATTTTAAATAGAGCTTCCTCAAATATTTTTTGTGCTGAACTCGCAATATCTTTTGCAAAATTTTTTTTATTTAAAACATAATTTTCATTTTCATCAAATATTTTATAGATATCTTTATTTAAAAGAAATTTTTGGTTTGGTTCACCTTCAAAATTATAAGAAAAATTTTTTTTATAAAATTCATACATTTTTAAATTAAGCTTAAAAATATTTTCATTTATAAAACAATTTTTTTTTAATACTTCGTAGTATTTTGGTTCTCCATAAGCAGATAGCCCCATTAATTTATACTCATCACCATATTTATCAAAACCAGCAAGCTGTGTCATACTTTCGTAAAACACACCGAGAGAGTTTGGAAAAAGCAATTTTTTTATGATTTTAATTTTTTGATTAGAGCATTGGGCGACAACTAAACTTGAAAAATCACCAAATCCATCAATAGAAACAGCCAGACAATTTTTAAAACCTGAAGGGTAAAAAGCCGAAGATATATGACTTAAATGATGATCAATATATCTTATTTTAATTTTTTCATTACTTCCAAACTTTTCTTTTAACGTTAGTTTCAGATTAAACTTATTTTTATACCTCTTTAATATTTCTAATTTTTTTTTTCCTAAAATATAATTTTTTAAAAAATAAAAAATCTTTGGGCCAAAATTAGATAGTGGATTTGTATTTATCGCTACTTCTTCTATATCTTTAAATTTAATACCACTATCTTCTAAACAATATGATATCGCATTTTCTGGAAAACCTGCCCAATGTTTTATCCTATTAAATCTTTCTTCCTCGGCTGCTGCAACTATTTTACCATTTACAATGATACAAGCTGAGGAGTCTGCATGATTTGAATTGATACCTAAAATAACTTTATTCATTTAGTTTTAAAAATAATATGTTTTGTATCCATACTTATTAACTTTTTTCTTTAAATTTTT
>MDTA01056697.1_pt1 | contig 15223 bp, 42 predicted proteins | sample 811151 | NCBI WGS metagenome assembly MDTA01 (sample SAMN05326648, study PRJNA326480) | marine metagenome | isolation source: seawater | place: Indian Ocean: South | collected 2010 | reverse complement strand
TGATGAACTACATACTAATGATAAAAGAAATGTTTATGAGCGTTTTGCAGCTGCAAATGATATTCCTTTAAAAGTTGATCTGTCTAAATATTGGCGAGAGCCTGAGAATGCTTGTGAAGAAGATATCACAGAATTCCTTAGTGATAAGTGGGGCTGGTTAGTTAAAAGCTGGAGTAAGGAATGGTGTGTTGAAGATCATATTGAAGATCATATCGACTGTTTTGTAGATTAATTAAAAACAAAGGAAAAATAAAATGGCAGCAAGAAAACTTTTAACAGTATTTACTTTTGCAAAAGATGGAGAATTCTTTTCTGATTCTTTGGAAAACAAGGATTTACATATTGCCATTAAAGGTTATTGGTACGATAATCCTAAGTATAATGGTCCTGGTATTGATAATAGTATCAGACTAAAGAGATTTAAAGAACTTGTATGTGAAGTACATTGTAAAGAAATCTTGAATACGCATAGTATATGGAGATCAACAGTTCTTGAGGAGGTTTACAAGAACGATAAGCATGTTAAGTTTAACGACCTAAGTGAATGTATGTGGCATCCTCCTAGAGAAAGCGATATAAAAAATGTAGTAAGTGATGAGGAGTTTGATAGGATGTGGTATCAAGAAAGAGCTATGGAGATTGGAATGTTGCACGGTATAGATGCTTACAATGATTATAGAGGATACTAGAAAGTTTTTATAAAGATATTACTATGAATAGCAAGCATCAATTAATAATGTTCAAAGTTGAAGTATACATAACAGAAAACTACAAGTCTTATATTGATGATGTAATGTATTGTATTGGTATCGAAGATGTTCAGAAGTATGTTAAAAAAAAGAGAGAAGAGATAGGAATTGAAAAATATAATGGCTATAGTACAGAAGCTATTCCTTTGTCTAGCTATTCAGCATCAATTATAAAGCTGGGAGTAGAGAATCATAAAGTGTAATAATTATTAAACAAATTATATAATATACATATACAAAAAGGAATTATTTATTTTGATTGTGAGGATTAAATGATTTTAACTGATGATATTATAAATGAGTTAAAAGAAAACGTGATGGATATAATTGAAGGCTGCTGTATAACTTTAAAAAACCTATATCAAGTTATAAATAATTTTGGTATAAATTCTGAAGAGTCTATTTCTTTAAAATATTTGGTTGTTACTTTAGAGTTGTTAGAAGAAGAAAACAAAGTTTATTATGACGAAGAACAAGATCTTTGGTGTTATAAATTATAGAAAGGTTATATTATGTCTATAAGTGAAAAAGAAAGATTTAATCTAAAGATTCGACAAATAAAAAGACTTTTACATCAAGCTTATCAGATTGTACCAGATGTTAATTGTGATAAAGCATATGAAAGTTGGTACAAAAATATAGTAACTAGCTTAGATAGTATTCATTGTCATGATAATAAAAGCAAATATACAATGAGAGACACATATAAAGATTGGATACTAGAAAAAGACAATTAAATAGAAAAATAAAGTTTAAGTTAATTTAAAAAACCAATATGTGCATTTTTTATAATATTGATTTATAATATTAATATAATAAATAAAACAAATTTAAATATTTAAGGATATACCATGTCTAAAGAAGTTTATGAATTATTAAATAATGATTATGAAAAATCATCTAACAATACTAGTTATCCGTATGGTCGCAGTCGTGGAGACGTTAGAAGAACAACTGTATATGTTAGAAAGGATGGAAAATCAGTTCCAGAGCAAGATCTAAAATTACTACAGGATCGTGATGCAGAGATTATTAAAAGAGGTGGTTCAATGGCTGCACTTGGTGGTGTATATACAACAACGCTTTCGCAAGATGGAATGTCATTGGTTGTTAAATATTATAGACATACTGCAGGATAATAGGAGTTGTAAACAATGTCTAAGAATAATCAAGCTAATAGAGCAATTCTAATTAACAAAGTCATTTCTAATTGGGATAATGATCAACTTAAAAGTTATGTTGTTAGCAGCTTGCAAAGATGGTATAAAGAATCAAATATTGATTTTGATTTAGACTGGTCAAAAGAATTTAAAACAAAAGCTGAGGTGTAGTCATGTCACATTTAAGAAGTATGATTGGCAAAGAAGTCCTTATATATCCTGGTGATACACATTACAAGAAAGGAATAATTGAACAAATAACTAACTTTGGTGTATTGTTTAAAATTACAGAAGCATCTAAGTATAGTGATAAATATGTCGTAGGTAACTTACATTTTATATCTTTTTCTGCTAATCTATCTTTTAGGGAAGTACAAAGCAATGTCTAAAGAAGAAAACATTTTTAAAACTTTAACTTTTAAAAAAAAGATTAGAAATCATATTGTTGATCAAGAAATTGATATTACAATAGAGAAAAGTTATAATGAATATTCAGGTAAATATGAAGTTATGTTTAAAGAAAATGATATATGTTATATTTCTTTATATTTAACTAACAGACATTATGGTGGTCCTGAAGAAGGTGGTTGGTGGTATAATACAAATAATCTTTATTTAACAATACCTACAGTATTTAATAGTAATGCTATTAATAAAATCATTGACAACTTTATAAAAGAAAAAGTCGAAGAAGAAATGTATGGTGATATTAATTCTGTTTTAGGTGGGCAAGACGGATGGATAATAATAGAAAAAGTTCCTGGTAATCTTGAAAGAGCAGAAAGACAAACTTACTGTTAAAGTAAATACAAATCTTTTTGTATGAAAGTAATTGCTTTGAATAGAAACAAAAATAATGATTTAATAGTTGTTTTTTTAGTGTTATTGCCTTGTGTGTGGTTTATTTTATTATACAGTATTATTAAAATGTTAGAATCATTTTTTTAAAATACAAATTAAAAGTTGGCTAAAAATGTTTTTAAAAGAAGAAATATCAAACATATTATTAAATTCAAATAGTTTAAATCAATTAATTTCTGATTTAAAAAAAATATCTAGCTACGGAAGTAATGATCAAGCAAGTTGGCTGTTAGAGGATATAAGAAACATATCTTTAATTGCTAAAAAAGGTGATTACTTTTATATTTTAGAATCACCTTATAATGATTTTGAAGTATTCTGTATAGATGTTTTTTCTAAAAAAGATCGGTTAAGCCTAAAAAAAGACGGTTTTAAATTCTATAAAATAACTAAAGATTGAGGAAATCTTATGATTAAAAATAACATACTAGCGTATATCGGCTTAATCCTAATAGGAACTTCTACTGGATTGTTTGCGTCATTATTAGTAAATTACCCTAAAGAAACAATAGAGGCTTCAGCAATACTTTTTTCACTTTTGTCTTTGTATAGATTGTTTATTTATATAAAGAAAAAGAGTTCATATAATAATTGATATACTATATAAAGAAAGTTTTTTTATGAGAAAGTTTATTTTTAATGGAAAAAATTATCATGACATGATTATTAATTCTTGGTGTAATGGTGGTTCGTTTTTTTTAGATATAGCATCTAACGCATTATATGACCATAATAAAGAGATCATATACATTGAAAAGTCTCATAAAAAAAACTATCTTATTGTACTAGAAAATAACAATAAATATTCTAACGTATTGCTTGATTTTATTGATATAGAGTAAGAATATTGTTGTGTATTAAATAAATATATTATTTATAATAATAGTATAAGGTAAATAAAAACAATTAAAACTGGATAAAGGATTTAATATAATGTTTAATTTTGTTTTTAACGTAGAGCATGAGTGGTATAAATATTTTTATAGAGGTGCTGATATTACTTTTTTTAATTTACTTAAATTGCAATTAAAAATATTTGCAAATATATTTGCAATTAGTTTAGCTTTTACTTTACCTATTTGTTTTATGATGTTTGGTGCTTATTATCTAGACTTGCTTTAGGATTATTAAATTGTTTGAAGAAGAAATAAAAAAAGCGCAAGACTTAAAAGACTTTAAAAACATACTTTTAGACTGCTCAAAAAAAGACAAAAACGTATATAATAGAATACAAGCCATTTATCTTCTATCTGAAATACAAAGAAATATAGACAGTACAAATGAAAAGATGAAATTTGTAATTTATCCTAGCAAAAGTGGAATAGATGTTTTTATAGGTAATGATGAAAAAGAAATGATAGAAAAATTTAACTGGAAATTTTATGATCTAAAAACCTAGTTGTAAATTATTAAAATTAAGCGAGTAATTTAAATGAATAATAAGTTAACTTTTAGTTATAATGCTACGAATAGAGAAGGCTATTGTTGGAACGTAAGAACAAATGAAATAATAAATCCATATTCATTTATGCGTTCAATTTTTAGAGACTTAGGGAAAAAGTCATCAATAGTCAAAAACAATAAAAGTATTTGTAGATTTGACTTGTCTAATTCAAAAGAAGTTATAAGTATAGACTTTGTAATAAGAGAAGAGATTATAAGCAGAGGTGTTAAAAATTCATTTCACATGAAGGGAAATAGTCATGAAGGTGTTTGGGGAAATAGATGGATAATTGGTTTAGATACTTTAACTGTTAAAGGTGAAAGAAATCAAGTATATGAATTCATATTGGAGCAACCTATGATATCAAGATTTTCTTGTGAAAAATACAAAAATCTTGACAATGAAAAGATTGAAAGTATTATACTTAAAATTCATATAGATGAATTAGAAAAAAGAGTTCTAGAATGTTATCAGAGTATGTATGAATTTATTAGTCATTATATACATAAATTAGAAATCAGTTAGGATAATCTATGAAATATGACAACTTTAAGTTTTCAATATCAACTGAATATTCTAAAGGTTTTTACTGGAATGTATTTACAGACAACACAGTTTCAGCTCAAGATATCGTTTCAGTAGCATGTAAAAGATCAAATAAAAATCTATTATATACTAACTTAAATGATAACATTGGAAGAATAGACTTAAGTGAATCTAACATAATATCAATAGACTTTACAATAAAAGAAAAGAAGTTAGGAAGTAATACTTCAGGTTATATACTAAATGGTGACTCAATATATAATTCAGTGTGGGGAAACTTTTGGAAAGTTGATATGAGTGCTATTACTCTTTTTGGTAATAGAAATTTAATACAAAGCTTTGGCATTACTCAGCCTATGCTTTCAAGACATAGTCCTAGCTTATCTGAACGTACTGTTAAGTTACGTCATAAGTCTCTTGTCATTAATCATTTAGAAAATAGTATAGAATGCATAACAAGCTATCTAGATCATTTTTTAAGTAGACTAGAAGAGTAATATTATATTATAATTTGTGTATAAAATCAATAACTTGTAATATAATATTATTATAACAAAACAAAATAAATATTTTTGGTGATAAAATGATTGATTTAATTACTCTTTTAATGTTTTCTTTAGCATACATTGTAGGTGGCTTTACTTATTTTAAATCAGGAAATATATTTTTAAGCATCTTTTTATTTGTATCTGTACAATTAACTTATGTATTTTATGGATTTTATTAATTAGTTGTGAGTAAAAATGAAAGCAATGCTAGTAATTATTTTTCTAAGTCTTTTTGGATGTGGTGAAATACATTCTATTGAAAATTATAATCTTAAACTTTCTAATAAAAAAGACAAATGTAAAAAGTTTATAAATATAAAAAAGGAGTTTTTTCAAAAAAGAAATAGTAATAATCTTTCTGATGATGAAGTGTATATTTTTGACAGCAACGGTAATATTAAAACCGTAGAAGTATATGATTTTTCATTAGGGCAAGACTTTAATAATTACTTAATTAACAAGTACATTTATAACTGGAATTTAAATAGTTTACTAGTATATCATTATGACTATATTGATGGTGACTTAATGCTTGATTATTTAGTTTCAAAAACTATGTGTAAAAGATAACTTTTAATGATTGATCTGTTAAAAGAAAATATTGGCGTAAATATATGTAATAAAAAGATTTTTTCAATTAAAGTAAAAGATGGTAAAATAATAGAAATAATACAAGATATATAAAACATTATAAAAAAGAGAGATGAAATGTCAAGAGATATTTTAGCATGTTTATTTCTATTGTTTTTTACTTTTTACAGTTTGTATAATGAATATTTAGTTGTAGAAAAATGTAAAAAGTATATAAGGAAAAAAGACATAATCATAAAGTTTCTTAAAGCTTCTGAAGACTATGATAACTGTTTAGAAAAATATGACAATTGTAATATGGAAAAAGTTATTTATAAAAATGAAATGAAGAAAATGGACGAAGCAATTTTTTATAGATAACTTTAATTTTTCTTAAGGAATTATAATGAAATATATTTTAAGTGAAAAAGAAAAACTTTTAGCATTTAAAGTAGGATCTAATAGAAATTTTGTTTCGAAAGAAAGAGGTATACATTCTAATAAAAAAAGTAAATGGCAAAGTGATGAATTTATTGATCAAAACGGTGCTGCAGGAGAAATTGCTTTTCTTGGTATGATGTTAGACAATAATTATATTGACATAGAATCATATGATATGAATCTTAAAAAAATAATAGATCCTAATTTCAAACCTGCTTCTTTAGGATTAGATGATGGAGATGTATTTATAAAAGATTTAAACATAGATGTAAAAACAAGTACATATAAAACTGCTCATTTATGGATAACAAAAAACAAAAAAAGCACTAATAAAATTGATGGTTATGTTTTGTTAACTGGTAATATTGAAAAAGATAGCGTCTTTTTCTTTAAAGGTTATTTAGACCATAAGTTTATAATTGAAAACTGGGATATTACAAAATCAGGAACATCTGGAAAATTCAGACAAGATGAACTTGTTTGCCTCCCTTTTAAATAGAGAGAATTAAATTGTCTAATGATAATGTAAAGTGTAGTAATTGTAATAAATACATGGACTTTCATATGCATGATTGTGGTAAAACAATTGGAATGTATTATGGTTGTAAAAAGTGTGATGACTATTGTAAAAAATGTTCAAAGTCTTACGAGGAAAAAAAAGATGAAGACAATAAATGACTATGAAAAAGAATCAAGCTTAGTTAATAATGTTATTGAATTTTTAAAAAAAGTATTTAATTTAAAAATAGAAGTTAAAGATTTTTACAACAAAGACCTTTACCCTTTTTATAAAGCAGAGTTTTCAAGTTATAATGATTTAATATACTTAAGTTTTCCTTCTTTCTTTAGTTCTAATAACTCATCACTTATAATAAAAGTATTTGAAAAAGATGTTAAAAAAATTAATTTTAAAAACATTACATTTGAATACAATAAAGGTTTTGAAAAAGAAGTTTTAAAGATAAATAATTTATCAGTAGAAGATGTTTTTCAAAACGAATACTATAAGAGTATTTAATCATTAAGAGGTTTTTATGAGTGATAAAATTGTAATAAGTAACGATGTTGAAAAAAAACATTTTTTAAAGAGGATCGAAGAAGTAAAAAAAACTTTAACAAAGTATGAAAATGCATTAAAAGAATATGACGCAAGTCAAAATAAAAATAATTTTCCAAGAGGATATAACTTTTTTAAATCAAGCAGTCTTAACAAAAAGAGGAATGATAATGATTAGTTCATTAATAAACAAGATAAAAAAAGTTTTTAATAAAAAAAGAAAAGAAAACTATGATGAATTATCTAAAGATATTGATGATATATTAAACAGTAATAAAGAAGATTAGTTTTTTAAAAACTCTAATATATTTTTTCTTGTTGCACCTAAAGACATATCAGACTTTGAAAAAGATATATTTATATTTCCACAAATTGTTCCTTGAGAATTATAAACACCTGACCCTGAACTTCCTGGTAAAGAGAGTATTGTATATAGATTTCTTTTAACTTTTTCGTAAGACTCTTTGTCAGTATCTAAAAAAACTCCTGAGAATAAACCTTCTCTTATTGGTACTGAATTTTTACTATAGAACCCTCCTGAAGAAGATACATTATATACTTTCTCTCCATACAAGCAGTCTTCTTTACTTATTATAGACTTTTTGCCCCAAACTTTTTTTGTAGAAAACTTACAGAGATCTGATTTTTTATCTGTTTTTAATATCTGGTCAAATACATATATATTCCCATAAAAGTCCTTAACGTAAATATCTGGTACAACCTCAAGCACGTTATTAATATATTTTACGGAAAACAAGTCTGATATTTCAGCGGCAGACATTATTGAATTCTTTACTTTTTCAAATCGCTTAGGAAGTTTAAAACTTACAATTTCAGCACAAACATGTTCAGATGTAATCAAATGTGTTTCTTCTTTTTCGTGTGATACTACAAACGCTGATGCTCTTAAGAAAGGACCATCAATTATGTTATTCATTATATTAAAAGAAAGCGTATCAACATTTGCCTTATTAACAGGTATTATTTTTACTCCTACCTGTATCATGCCGAAAGAATCTTTCATTATGTCGACTGGAATCAAGCTTGTCAAAACAAAAAAAATAGATATAAAAGTATTAAACATTATTTAGCTTTCTTGTGTGTAAAATTGTATTTTTTATATTATAATATATTGAGAGAGGAAATAAAATTGAATAGATTATTAATAATATTATTCTTTATTTTTAATGTTGGGTGTATTAATAAAGAAATTAAATTAAATAAAAAACTTGCTATTGAGTGTAAGATAGAATTAAACTCTAAAGACATACTAATTAATAATTTATTTAAAGACTTAAAGGTTTTAGAAAGAAAAAATAAAAGTAACTTTAGAATTATAAAGTCTTTAATTGAAGAAGTTAATAAAAACAAGTCTTTATTAAAAATATGCCACAAAAATTATCTAGATTCAAAGGTAAAATGTGACAAGTACAACGACTATATAAACTTATTAAAAAAAGAAATAAGTGAATTTAAATAAGGTAATTATATGAATTCTGAAAATAAAGAAGAAGATCTAAACGAAGAAATAAATGATAAGTTTGTTATGCTTTTAGTTGCTGAAAATGGTAATTTTAGTTGGGTAGTATCTCCTGAAATTTCTGAAGATCAAGAAATAATTCTAGAAAGAGTTCATGCTGTAATGAATTATCCCTCTATAATTTTATTACTTGTTATTTTTATAGAGATTACTCTTATAAGACTCAGCAACTACATTAAAAGTTTATTCTCTAATGAAGATATAGAACAGTAGGAGACAAAGTGGATATTAAAAGCAAAATTAAATTAATCCATAAAGGCAGAGGTAATTCTTGGCTTAAAGTAAAAAATACTTCTGAAGTCTATCAGCGAATTATTTCTAAAATATCAAATCTGGATTCTTCAAATATTATTACTTTCTTTGAAAAAGAAGGTTTTGCATGGATAAGATTTTCAAAAGTAAATAAAGATAACACAGCAAAATATGAAATTAGATATAGAGGATCTAAACTAGATCATCCTGACTGTTCTATAAACTTAACTTATGACGAAATAAAAAGTTTAAGTCTGTTAGGAAACACACCTGTTAAGTTGTTTCTTGAAACTAATGAAAAAAAGAAAAACGTTGTAGAAAAATTAAAATCAGTTAATGTTAAAATAAACGGCAATAAAAAAATCAAAAAGGAAAGTGTAGTTAATAATCATGAAGTAGTTGCTGAAATTGATTATAACTCAATTAAAGATATAAAACCAAAGAGAACTTCTAAGCAAGAACTTGAAATGTGGTTTAAGTGGTGTAAGTTAAATAACATAGATATAGAGGAATAAGTTGCTAAACATACTATTATTTTCTTGGGTTTATTGGGTTATTAATACAACAAACTATAATATTTCTTACAAAGATTTAAGGCTAAAAATACTTTCAGGTTATACTATATTCTTTATGTACATCTCACTTTCTTAAATAAGGAATTAATATGTCTTATAAAACTTTTAAATTAGAAGATAATATAATTTCATTTATATCTGAAATAGATAAAAATGCATATAGCGTAATTAAAAAATGTTTAGATCAAAATTTATGGATAGCTGGAGGATTTGCAAGAAAGTTATTTAATGCTATTACAAATAACGAAAATATAAAGAATTCTGCTTTTAAATATTTCTTTTTGGAAAAAGGTGACATTGACATATTTGGGAGTAAAGAAAACTCAGACTTGTTTGTAAAAGAAAACATAATAGAAAGAAGACTGAGCTTCCATAGTATTCATAAAGACTATACTATGATTAATACAAATGCTAAAAACATAAGTGTATATAAAAATGACTATACTAAAAACATTATATTTGATTGTCATGAGTTTCTATACAATATTTACAAATCAAAGTTATACAGTTCAGTAAACAAATCTGCTATACAAATTCAAATAGTAGATAAAATAAATCATAATAACATATTTGAATGTCTAGATAATTTTGATATTACTAATTGTAAGTATGGAATATTCAATGATAACGGCAATATTAGTATTGTTTACAGTGAAGATGCTTTAAAGTTTGATAAAGAAAAAACACTTGATATTAGTAAAGTTAATACACCTTATCTTGCACAAAGAATAATAAAATACTTAAAAGTAAAAGGATTAAATAAAATATCAGAAGAAAGTAGACATAAAATAAAAGAATATCTATTTAATGTTTTATGTAATAATTGGCCAAGTTATATTAAAAGTAAAAACTGTAATAGTATTCATAACCATATTATAAAACTAAATAAAATGATATCACTTACACCTGAAGAAATTATACTTATGCTTAACAAGATTAGTTATCATAAAGTTAACGATGATTATTCTTATACAGTAAAAAAAGATTGGGCTTCTGAAACATTGTCTAATCAATTGTCAATTTAAAGGAGTTATAATGAACAACAAAGAAATTAAGGTTGGAGATATTATTTATTATAAAGGTTATAGCGGTGAATGTTCAATTGTAAATTATGGCAGCTCTAATATAAATATTTTTGTTCCAAATAAAATTGGTATATCTTTAGAAGGAAATAAATTTCCTATTTGCAATGGCGAGCAGTTTAGAATGGGAACATTTTATATTATTAATAAAGAAGATAAAGATTATACGTTAAATATAAACCTTATAAGAGTTTCAAATAATCAGCATTTAATAATTAGTGAATTCTCTTTATACAAATACTTTTGCGTATTGGAAAACACATGAGAAAAGAAATAAGAATTGGTGATATGCTTTGGGTAAAACTTAAAGGAGCAAATAATGATTATGGGTATGGAGAAGTTGTAGAAGTATGGAATGAAAAAAGTATAGGAAATTGTTTTAACTTCTTTTGTCAAGTAAACGGAGGACTTAGAATGGGAGAAGAAAAAAACATAATAGATAAGCCTACTGCTAGAATGACTTCAAAATTGTTTGAAGAGAGAAAACTATCAAATGAAGCATTAAAAAATAAAAGAAGATAGATTTAATATTGTGTAAAATTATTAGTAAGTATTTATAATTAAACAACAATAAACAATAAGGGCTTTAAAATGAATATTAATGACTTAGTTGATGTTGAAATTAAAAGTATTGTTAGAAAGTTAAATGAAAACAATATTATTAAGAACAGTGATATTAAAAGAATAATAAATAACTCTGTATTAAAAGCTTTATGTATTCATGATCCTGCAACTATAGAAAGTATTGACAAGATCAAATCAAAATTTTCAGGTAAAGGTAATGTATGGATAAAGCTAACGCCAGGAAATAGTATATGGGATAAAGCTATTCATACATTAGAATTAAATTCAAAAAATACTTTTTGTTTTAACTTAAAAGACATGTTTGAAGAAAATAAAATAGGTTGGATGAGATTTAGTAATGTCAACAAAAAACAAGCAACGTTTCATATAAGACATATGGGTTCAAAATTTGACGAACATATTAAATGTTATCTTAATCATGAAGAAGCAATTAACTCAACTTTGTTATATGGTAATCCTCATAAATTAGGATTAGAAAAAGGCAATTTCAAAGAAGAAGAAAACAAAAAAGAAATTATTGATATACCTGTATCTAAAGAAGAATTAAGTAAATTTGGCATACAAACTTTAGAGGATCTACTTTGAATTCAGACTTAAACAAAATAAACAAGTGTGATCTAGTAAAAATCATAGGAAAGTCTATTACTTCTTTTGAGGACAAGCCAACATTAATCGTTTTAGAAAAAATCATGCATAACAATAAACATCCAGAGTTTAAGCTTTATTGTAGTGAAACTGGAAGAATATTTTATTGGCCTTTCAGTAGCGGATTTTATCAACTTGTATTAAAGTTAGATGACTATGTAGATAATTTAGAAAGAGAAAGTTCTTGAAATGAAAGAAAAAGTAAATCATCCTGAACATTATTTAAAGTCGTCTGGACACGAAGTAATAGATGTAATTCAAGCTTGGGATTTAAATTTTCAGTTAGGAAATGCAATCAAGTATATTGCAAGAGCAGGTTTAAAAAACCCAGACAAGAAAACAGAAGATTTAAAAAAAGCATTATGGTACATAAATTATGAAATTAATAGAATAGATACCATAAGCAATCCAAGAAAGGAAAGTAATGAGAATAAAAATTGAATGGGACTTTACAGATACAGACTACGAAAATCTTCAGTATGAAGAAGCACTTGAACTTGCAGGATTACCTACTTATCTAGATTTAGAATTTGATGAAGACGATGATATGGATATTGATTCATACTTAACTGAAAATTATTATGGATTTGATTTTAGTTGGAATGAAGATTAAACTAATAATTTAAACTCTTGATTAGAAAGTCAAATAAAAATGCGCCAAGATATTTTAAAAAAATTTGAAGGTGTAAGTCATAAATGGTTTTATGTTGATATAGAAGACATTAATTTTAAATATGTCATGTCAGCATTAGAAAACAGTATCAGACAAGGAATGTTTCTTGCCAAAGACTCTATTAATTTAATGAAAGCTTTTAAAATAAAAAATAAAGCTTTTGTTAAGTTAAAGTCTTTAAGAGGAAGAAGTAATATTAGTTGTATATGCGAGCTAGTAACAAAAGAAAATAAGAAGTTTAGCTTTGAAATACCAGGTAATATTGTTTTAAAACTTGATGTTATTAGTGGAACACCTAAGAAGTTAAAATTATATGATTTAAGCAAAGAATCTAATGATTGGCAAAAACCTGATGATGGTTTTGATGATGGTTTTGATTTCCCACTTGATGAAGAATTTACTGAACTTGGTTATAAAATGTACAAAGAGTACCAGCTTGAACTAAGAAGACTTAATGTTACTTCAAAAGAATACAATAGAAATATTGAAAGGTATTATAAATGATTTTAGAAAGCTGGATTTTTTCTGTACTTGGTAGTTTTATTTTCTCTTTGTTTTATAGTTATCATAAAGAATGTAGACTTAAAAATTTTATACAAGTTTTTTCAATAACAATAATTTTATTAGCTTTAGTTTTAAAGATGTCTTATTGTGATTTAACTCAAAATACGCCGTATTAAATATAAGGAATGTATTTATCATGGATAGAAAATGGAAAAATGGTAAAAGAAGACTTATTGAATATAGTAAGATAATTGAAATAATTAGAAAAGTTTCTTCTTTTAAAGATCATCTTGTGATAGTAGGTTCTGATAGTGTTAAGTTAGGTGAAGAGTTTGTATTTGCTAATGCTATATGTATATTAAATAAAGACAAATACTATGATAGAAGGTTTTTTTATTTAAGAAGAAGAATATTAGATGATACATACTATAATCTTTCTAAGCGTCTATTAAAAGAAACAGAAGAGTCTATAAATATTGCTAGCGACTTACAAGAAAAAGTTAAAGGATTAAATATAGAAATTCACTCTGATATCAACTTTGATGAGAAACATCCGTCTAGTAAAATGAAAAATACAATTATTGGATATATTAATGGTTGCGGATTTGATTGCAAAATAAAACCTGATTCTTTTGTTGCATCAGGAATTGCTGATCGATACACTAGAAAAAATTAAAATGAATTCTGGAGACTTATTGTTTGTAGATAAAGATGACGTCATATTTGGTCATAGATTTAATACAAGCGATAAGTATTATTATACTAAAGTTAAATTAAAGCCAGGATGCTACTTAATAGTTGAAAAATTTAATTATTGCTTTTATGAAATACTTTTTGAAAATGAAATAGTTTTAGTAAGACTGTAGAACAATTTGCAATAAATCCTAATTAATATCAGGAGGTTGTATTATGAAAAGTCTTATAATAAATGTTTCAAAAGTAAATAAGTCTTTTGATATTGTTAAAGATGAAACTATACTTTTATTTGAGAATGTTTCTTCTTACGAAGATGAAATTATATCAATGATAGAAGAAAACAAATTAAGCTTAAGTAATCTTGAAAGCTTAGTAAATAGTTGGGGCGGAAGCTTAAAGTCAGTTACTTTAAAGCAATTAGTAGAAGAATATTTTAAAAAAGAATAGTTTACTTATTTACAGTTTTTTTTTGGTGTTTATTCTATCTGCCAGAACAATGAAAGGATTTATATGATTACAAAACTTTATACAACTAGTATTCTTGATAGCATTATTAATGATGTTTTTTATAACAAAGACTATTATCCTACTAACAAGTTAATCTATTCAAATAGTGCAGACTTATCTAGAGATGAAGAAGCTTATACTTTTAAGTCTATAGCAACTGGATTAAAAGAAGAAGATCTAGATATCTTTATAGACAATCAAGACTTAGTTGTTAAAACAAAAGAAGTAGAAGAAGAAGAAATGTTTAGATCTAAGATTAATCACAAGATTAGACTAAAAGAAAAAGTAGACAAAGAAAATGTTGTAGCTAAACTAGATATGGGTGTTTTAGAGATTACAATTCCTTTTGATAAGTCTTCTGTTGAAAAGCATAAGATAAAATTTGTTTAAGATAATAAAATTAATGTTAAATAAAAAAGCTGGATCTTTTGATTCGGCTTTTTTTATATTCTTTTTTATTATCAAAATATTCTATAAGAATTTAATATTTTTTCCATGAATGCAATAGTAGTTATTATCTACAAAAACATTATAATAATCATGAAAAGTTTCAGACTTATCAAGCACTATACATATCTTGCTTTTTTTATAACCAATTCTAACAATCCCTAAACCTTTATGTTTATTTTCTTCTTCTTTTATTTTACTCGTATTCATAGTCTTTGTTTCGTCAAGCCGTAACTTTTTCTAGTTGATATAGAACTTTAGAAGTGATTTGTTTATTTTATAACTATGACGTTACTTTTAGAAATCTTTTTTTGTTTTAAACTTTCAGATAACATTACTCT
>MDTA01079325.1_pt1 | contig 15225 bp, 19 predicted proteins | sample 811151 | NCBI WGS metagenome assembly MDTA01 (sample SAMN05326648, study PRJNA326480) | marine metagenome | isolation source: seawater | place: Indian Ocean: South | collected 2010 | reverse complement strand
CTCCGGGTCCCCGACCGGCCTCGAGGAGCAGGATCGATCCCTTCCAGCCACGTCGCTGCAACGCTGCCACGAGGGCACAGCCGGACAGGCCAGCGCCGATTACGGCCAGATCAACCACCTTCAAATCCCGGACTCCTGCTCGGATCCAAAAGAGTCTGAGGGACGGCGCAAAAAAAGACGGGTGGCGGCCCGTCTTGCTCCTTCCCAAGAGCGTCCCGGAGTGGAACTCCGTTGAGACTTTTATCGCATAGGCGTGCTTTCAACGCTCTGGGAATCGATACTCAACTGAGCTGGCATGCGCTCTCCAGCACAAAGGTGTGCCACGAACAGATCAGGTCCTTCGCAACACACAAGCTGGAGGCAATGATTCCTGGCCGATGTCCCCCTTGTTTCAGTGCCTGATGTGCGGGCAGTCGATTGAACGCTCGATGAAAGTGTTCTGGAAACGCAAGGGACATCTGTTGTGCTCCACCTGCAGGGATCGAATGGACAGCGAACAACCCACCCCCAATCCGCCACCAGCACCAGGCGAACCGCGCTGATGGATCCACTGCCGTGGAGAGCAGTTCCATCACCTCATGACCAGGAAGCCATGGCCTGATTCAGGCTCAGCACAGGTTGTTCTGCGGAACTGGTGACCTCGAGAATCTTGCCAATGGACGCGGGTGTGTCCAGAGCCTCCAGACAACAGCGCGCGACGAGACGACGGGGGATGGAGTTGCTGGTCTGCTGATCAGCCACTGTCCAGAGCACACCCTCTTGCTCCAAACCTTCTTCCCGTTCTGACAGACCTCCTGGACGAATCACCGTCCAATCCAGACCACTCGTTTCCAAGGATTGCTCACCGACGCGTTTCCACACCAAGATCAAGCCGAAGAGATTGAGCATGTGTCGCCAATGTCCGGCACACAGCGACGACACCAGCACCACGCGCTTGACTCCCACCCGCTGACAGCTCTCCACCTGTCGCTTGACGCCCCAGGCATCCACCTTCATGGGGCCCGTCAGATCCACAGAGGGGCGTGCACCGGTCGCGATCACCAGCGCATCCACTCCCTGTAGAGAGGCATCCAGGGCCTCACCATCCATCAGATCGAGGCGATGCTGTTCACAACCTTCTAGCGAAGCTGGAATCGTCGACTCGCGGCGCAGCAGCAGTCTGGCTTGATCACCGGCCGCGAGAATCTCCTCCGCAATCCTGAAACCTGTTTTGCCGGAAGCGCCGCTGACGGCGATGGTGCGAGCGCTCATCTGTATCTGTTTGGAATCGGTCTCAACAAGTCTCCAGGTGCCATGCAGACGCTGTCGGTCAATGCGCCAGCATCATGAACACCCAAAGATGCAAGAACGCTAAGTGACCTGGAAGCCAGCGAAGGCCTGGACCAGCGCCGCACCGCGGTCAGGACAACGGCACTTTCGACTGGTGCTCCAGGGCGGACGTGGCCCTCAACGCTGGGTGGAGCTGGTGTCGGTTCTTAGCCCTGAAGTCCGTCTGCGTCTGCTCTGGAGCGAATTGCGCGACACCAAGCTCTGGCAAAGCGGGTGGCAATGCATCTCGCTGGAGCCATCAGAGAGCGACTGAAGGCAACGGTTTTCCTGCAATCACCGCAAAAAACGGATCGCCCTTGCCTCCGATCCAACCCAGTGGACCTGGCCGTTGAGTTTCCTCAGCGATCAGCTCAGGTTGAGACCACCCCTGGGCCATCAGCACCTCGGCCACGTAGCGGAGGTGATCACGGTCGTCGCCATCTGTCCAGATCTGCGGTGCCTTGGTGAAGAACATGCGGTTGCTGAACGCGCAGATGACCTGGCCTTTGGGGCGGGTGATGCGCAACAACTCTGCAGCCACAGCCTCCGGCTGTTGCAGATACTGCCAGCCGGCGACGATCAACGTGTAATCAACACTGTCATCTTCGAGCGGCAGCCTCTGGTCGAGGTTGAGGTTTTGCACCCAATGCCGATCCAGCCGTGGATTGGCCTCCAATTCCTGGGCATTGAGCCCATGGCCGATCACCAGCTCGTAACGCTGATCGTCGGGCAGATGACTCACCCAGCTGCTCATCAGATCCAGCACCACAGCGCAGCTGGGAATGCGGTCTCGGTAAAGCCGGGTCAATCGGTAGCGAAACGCTTCATCCAGATGCTGGACGAATCGGGGCTCGCTGTAGAAGAGCGCGTCGTCACTGCCATCGAGCTTGTAACGCTCGTTGTCGCTCAACACCGGCACGACCATGGGAAAGGCCTGCTGTTCAAAGACAACCGGAACCTAAAGAAACCATCAACGAAGCGCGTCCCCACCCTCAACTCCGTAGCTAGTGAAAGGAGGAACCCTCACCGTGTCATTGCCATGGTTCCTCCCTATGAGCATGAGGTCTCCAGCAACGGTCAAGCCGCCGTCGCCGAGCCGGAACTGACCGCCACCACCGGACTTCGCACCGTGCGTGAGCACGTGGTGCAAGCCATCGATCCTCTGCAGAAGCAGCTCGACGCCAAGCTGCATGAACTGGATGAGACCTTGCGCCCCCGTCTCGAGCAACCCGTGAAGGACCAACCTCTGATCGCTGTCGCGATTGCCGCGGCCGGAGGCGTGCTGCTGGGTGGTCTCACCGTGCTGACACTTCTCGCCGGCGGTCGCCGCTCTGGCTGAGCAGCCTCAGAGGGACAAGCTCTCCAGCAACTGCTTCTGAGCTGCCGTGCCGGCAATGGCGTGGGCCGCCATCGCACCGCTGGCGGCCACCGGTGGGATCCCGATCCCGGGAAACGTGCTGGCGCCACAGTGCAACAACCCTTTCACCGGGGTCTGAACACCCGGAAATAAACCTCGGGCTGCCGACAACGCCGGACCGTAACTGCCCTGATGCACCGAAAGAAAATGCCGATGGGTCAGCGGGGTTCCTTCCATCACGAGCTTGCAACGACTGCGCAGATCTGGAATGCGCTGCTCGAGCACATGCCAAAACACCGAGCAGCGTTGCTCACGCATCCTCTCGTAGTCAGCTGAATTGTGCTCCAAGCCGCTCCAGTGCTCCCACGGCTCATTGGCCGGTGTGTAGGCATGCAGCACATGATGACCTGGTGGTGCCATCGAGGGGTCAAGCACCGATGGAATCGAAACCACCACCGCATTGCGCTCGGCGTTGATGCCCCGCTCCCAGTCCCCAACCCAAACGGTGTGAATGGGCAAGTCATCGAGACCTGACGCATCGAAACCGAGGTGAAGGTGCAGGAACGATCCACAGGCCGGTGTCTGCCGGCGCTGCTTCTGCCAAGCGGGTGCACTGGAATCTGGAAGAAGAGCGGCTGTGCTCCAGGCATCGGCGTTGCTCACCACATGATCGGCATGGATCCGCTCCCCGTTCACAAGCTCAACGCCGACGGCACGATCACCATCCACCAAAATCCGCTCCACGCGTGCACCACGACGCAGGCTGCCGCCAAACTTTTCGAGCCCTCTCACGAGCGCGGCCACCACCGAGGCACTGCCTCCCTTGGGGTAGTCAAGGCTGGCCTCAGGATCAAACCACTCGCCGAACAACGTGGCCATCGCCGCCGCGTTGGTGTCGGCCATTGGCATGCCGCTGATCAGGAAACAAAGCAAATCCACCCAGTGCCGGAGGAAAGGATCCTGCAGGTGACGATCCACCAGAGGCCCGAAGGCGCCACTGAGATGGCGTAACGCCGGCAAGTGCGGCAGCAGCTTTCCACTGCGACGCAGCAACGGACCCAGACCATCGAGTCCACCGGGAGGAAGCGCCAGAAGAGGCAAGGCATCCGCTGCAGCGGCAATCGGCTTGAGAACCTCGGCAAAGCGACGCCATTGCTCGACCGCCTCTGCACCGCGCAGATCTGCAACCACCTGTTCGAAGCCATCTGCGCCCACGCCAATGCTCAAGTGGCCTTCTGGAAACAGAACGTCCCATTCGCGGTAGGAAATCACCTCAAGGGGTTCATCCAGCGCTCTGAGGATCTGAGCCAGGGGATTGCTGCTGGGCCAACGGCCCAGACCACTCCAAAGAGACGGTCCGGATTCGAACTGAAATCCCTGCCGGTCAAAGCCATGGGCAGCGCCACCAGCATGGCCGTGGGCCTCCAAGACAAGAACATCGAGGCCTGACCGCGCACACAGCGCCGCACAGCACAATCCACCAATTCCGCTGCCGATCACGATCACCTGCTCTCTGGTGGTCATCGATGACCCGCTTGGCGCACTCGCCTGGTCATAGCCGGTCGCACCGTTCATCCGCCGTCAGCGCACTGGCACGGATGGCGATCCATAGCCTTTCACTTCACGTTGTTGTCCGTTGTGGTCATGATCGCCTTGCAGAAGCCAGTCCGCTCGCTGTGATTGCACTCCCTCTGATTTTGCTGGGATTGGCCTGGCTCCAGGAGCTGCTGGACCAGTTGCTGTTCGCGGGACGCTGGAATCTGGCCATGGGTCCCGGCACGCCATGGTGGACCTTGTTCACGGCCCCATTCAGCCATGCCGGTCTGGGGCACCTCGTGGCGAACAGCCTCGTTTTCCTGCCGCTCAGCTATCTGGTGCTCGCCAGAGGCACGCAGGCTTATCTCGCCGTTTGGATCTCCGTGATTCTTCTGGAAATCCCGATCTGGCTGGTGTGGCCTGTGGGAGCCCATGGATTATCCGGCGTGGTCTACGGGCTGCTGGGTTTTCTTGTGGTGATTGGTTTCCTGGACCGACGTCCGCTCGCGATTCTTCTCAGCATGGTGGCCGTCTTGCTTTATGGAAGCGCTCTGCCGGGGTTGCTGCCCTGGGCCTCTCCAGCCGGCGTGAGCTGGATCGGCCACGCGTCAGGGTTTGTCGCAGGTTTGATCGCTGCTCTGGCGGTGAGACGCTCACCTGGAGAGCTCAAGGATTAATCGGCACTCGCGTCATCGTCAGGGGCCTGAACCAAAAACCGCTGCGAGAGCTTGACGGCCAAGACCGCTGCAGCAGCGCCGTAGCCGATGAATGTGGCGGCCTGGCCAAAGCTACCGGTCTCATAAAGATCGGCATTCAGCAACACCCAATCCACCAGTGACGAAGCAGTGCCCCAAACCACCACCCAGACCGAGACGTAGATGACCCCGCGCGCCGTGCTGTTCACAGAAAGGAAAACCGCTTGCCCTGACGTTAGGGAACCTTCGCAGCAGAACCTTTCAGTCGCGCCTCAACCAGGGATCCGCTCCTCCGAACCAATCGCCGAGATCATCGCGATCCGGCCGATGCTCTTGATTGGGCTCTGAAGCACCGAGATCAAGCTCGTTGAGGAAACCATCCATGCCACTGAAAGGGTGCCCGGCGAGTTGTTGTCGACGGGCCTGTCGTAACCACGACGCCACGGTGCGATCGCAGTCCGCGAATTTCTGCAGGTAAACACGTTCCTCGAGGCTGACGCTGGTTCCTGTGGCCAAGCGCCGGAGGATGGCTTGAAGTTTCAGCCGAGTGCTGGTGGTGAGCATGGCCAAATCACGACGTTTGGACGGGTTGTAGGCAGCCACAGCAACCCCGTTGTCGTGATTCACACCATCTTCCAATCGCAACAGAGCACTGTGCTGCGGTGTTTCAGCAGTAACCCCATGAATGCAAGCTCAGCCCCCTTCCATCGACTGTTGATGACTGTGCTGGCGAAACAGGTCGCCGACGTCGTCTGCGGGCGGCGCAGGCTCCGGTGGTTTTGGCATGGAGTCGCTGGGTCCGGGATCGTCGGCCTTGCGCGCTTGCGACCCATCACCTTCAGCCTTCTCTTCTCGCGCCACAACTCGCAGGTAAGCCTGCTCGGATGCGGAACGACTCTTGCGTTGTGCGGAGGCCATGGCTGAAGGGCCTGGACTGCGGCAAATCTCTCACTCCTGTTCAAACGCTGCAATCATGGCGACCCGATCAGGAAGGTCATGAAAAAGCGTGAACGGGCTGCCCTGGTGCTGGATCGACTGAATGAGCACTACCCGGAACCACCGATTCCACTCGATCACAGCGATGCTTTTACCTTGCTGATCGCGGTGCTGCTCAGTGCGCAGTGCACCGACAAAAAGGTGAATGAAGTCACGCCAGCACTGTTCAAAGCGGGGCCAACCCCTGAAGCCATGGCAGCACTCGGCGAGGACGCCATCCTTGGCCATATCCGGCAGCTCGGACTGGCCAAAACCAAAGCGCGCAACGTGCACAAACTGGCGCACATCTTGGTGGAGGTGCACGGCAGCCAGGTGCCTGCAAGCTTCGAGGAACTGGAAGCATTGCCCGGAGTGGGGCATAAAACCGCCAGCGTGGTGATGGCTCAAGCCTTCGGAGTTCCGGCGTTTCCAGTTGACACACACATCCACAGGCTCGCCCAGCGATGGGGGCTTAGCAGCGGTGAGAGCGTGGCGCGAACAGAACGGGATTTGAAAGCGTTGTTCCCCGAGGAACACTGGAATCGGCTTCATCTCCAGATCATTTTTTACGGACGGGAATACTGCACAGCCAGAGGATGCGACGGCAGGGTGTGTCCTCTGTGCAAGGAGCTGTACCCCAACCGGCGCAAACCGGTGATCTGGAACAAACCCTGACGCCACCAGCAGCGATGACCACGCGGCCCAACCATCTCAAACCACCGATCGCCCTCACCATTGCAGGAAGCGACTCCGGTGGAGGCGCTGGGCTGCAGGCTGATCTGCGCGCCTTCATGGCCTTCCGAGTGCATGGCTGCTGCGCCATCACTTGCGTGACGGCGCAGAACACCTGCGGTGTTGAGCGGGTGGATGCTTTGCCAACCGTGGGCTTGAAGGCGCAATTCGACGCCGTGCAGAAAGACCTAGGCATTGACGCGCTCAAGACTGGGATGCTGCTGAATATCGAGCTGATCCAGGCCACCGCGACGATGCTCAAGCCGTTGACGATCCCGAAAGTGATCGACCCGGTGATGGTGAGCCGCACCGGGGCTGTGCTGCTGGAGGAACAGGCAATCCAAGCCCTGCGCGACGAGCTGCTGCCTCAGGCGACTGTGCTCACGCCCAACCGCCATGAAGCGCGGTTGTTGAGCGGTCTTGAGCTGAATGACGCCAGTTCCGTCGAACGAGCGGCGGCCGTCATCCATGACCAGGGGCCAGCAGCGGTGCTGATTAAAAGCGGAAGCAACCGGACCCACGGCGGACGCGATCTGCTGTACGACGGACAACCACACTGGCTTGCAGGGGACTGGATCGATACCCCCCACAGCCATGGCACCGGCTGCACGCTCTCGGCAGCGATCACCGCTTGCCTGGCCCATGGAAACACGCTCGCCAATGCGATTGACGCAGCCCGCCACTACGTCAAACAAGGCCTCAGGCAACCTCTGGCCATCGGCCATGGCCAGGGACCAATCTGTCATTGGGTCTTGGGCTAGCAAAAGGGAGATCGACCGAGAAAAAGGCAACCTTCTGTTACACTTCTAAATATTCGCGTTTAATGCATGGCCAGCCAACAAGCCAGCGAGAAGTGGTTTCAGGATTCCGCCAACCATGCCATCCATGCCGAGCAGCTGGAGCGTGTTGAGCGCTTCAACGGCCGTGCCGCCATGCTCGGGTTTGTGATCGGCGTGATCACCGAAGCCATCACTGGACAGGGAATCATCCATCAGATCGGCCTCGGTCCACTGGTGGATGGCTACGCCGCCTGCAGCACCAAGTTCCTTCCGTTCTGTTTCTGATTCGTTTGCAGATTCAGCAGCCCTCACCCCTAGGGTTGAGGGCTGTCAGATCGGAGACATGGCTCGCAAGCGGCGCAAACTCAGCAAAGACATGGAGGGTGAGATCAAAGCAGCCCAGAAAAAGGTGGAATTTGTCTCGGCCATGATCCGAGACATTCGCGAAGAGGACATCCAGAACGAATACGCCGAAGCTTTTTCCAGAGTCCACGCCGCCTGCACTCACCTCGCCCAGCTCTACGTCACCGATGGCGTCACTGAAGAGAGTGAGGGCACCCTGGCGCTCTACAAAGGCTTGTTGAGCCAATTCGAAGAGGAATACGAACTCTGAGCTGGCCGAAGTGGCCGTTCCTCCATGGCTCTGGTGCGAGAACCCGTTAAAACCGGACCGTCTAGCCCAGAGCACGCCATGGCCGACCCCAGCGACCGTTCTTCATCCAGCGCAGACCCGCGCTGGTTCGTTCTGCTGATGGCGAGCCGCTGGCCATTGGCCGTGGCCTTGGCCGCCTGGGCCGTCGCGGTGGCAGCGATTCAGATCCTGCGCCAGCCCATCCCCATTGGTCTGCCTCTGAGCCAGCCACTGCCCGTGCAGCTGGTCGGTGGCATCACGGTGGATCAGCTCACGGCGCCCGTGCGGGTCATGGGCGAAGAACCCTTGATGATCCAGGCCGCTAAAACGCTTCCTGTTGCCGGCGATGTTGCTGTGCCCAAGGGCGTCGCGGTCAGCGAGCCCGTGCAGGTGGAAGGGGATGTCGCGCTCTCTGGTCCCGTCACGGTGAATGAGGTCACCCAACCCGTGATGGTGCACGGTGAGGACGGTGAAGCGCTGATGGTCGCGACCCCAGATGGAGAGCGCTTGAACGTGTATGGCGGCGTGAAAGTGGATTCGGTCGGCGGCAAGATCAGCGTGCAACTCCGCGATGCCGCCAAATCTTTGCTGCCCATTCCCTAGCGATGACTCCCACACCATCCGTCGTTGACCTGCAATCTCTGCGCCTGGCGGTGGTGGGACATCAAGAGTGGGTCACGTTTCTGGAGGTGGATGCCCTGCCACAACCTGGCTGCATCAGTCGGGCAAGCCGTTCCCTCGAGGAGCCAGCCGGTGCGGGCGCTGTGGTCGCCGTGCAACTGGCGCGTCTAACCGGTCGGCCGGTGCTTTTCTTCACAGCACTGGGGCGTGATGCGATTGGAGAACGCAGCGTTCAACGCCTGAAGGAGCTAGGAGTTGAACCCGTCGTGGCTTGGCGGGACGGGCCAAGCCGTCGAGGGATCAGCCTGATGGATCCTGGAGGAGACCGGGCGATCACCGTGATCGGCGACCGCCTCACTCCCATGGCCCATGACGCGCTCGGTTGGGACCAGCTCGCGGACTGCGACGGAGTGTTTGTGTCCGCGACCGATGCGGATGGGCTGCGGCTTGCTCGTCAAGCGAAGGTGCTGACGGCGACACCCAGACTGCGCTTACCCGTGCTGCAAGAAGCCTCCCTGCCACTGGATGCCCTCATCGGCAGTGGCCTCGACCCCGGTGAGCAACTGCCGCCAGGATCCCTGGAGCCAACCCCCACGGTGCAGATCGCCACAGAGGGCGACGCAGGCGGACTGCTCATCCCTGGAGGCCGTTTCAGCGCCGAACCTCTCCCTGCTCCGATGGTGGAGTCTTATGGATGCGGCGACAGTTTTGCTGCAGGGGTGACAGCGGGGCTAGCTGCTGGCTGGTCGGTGAATGATGCCGTTGCACTGGGGGCTCGTTGTGGTGCAGCTTGTGCCACACGCTTTGGCCCCTACGGCTAGAACCGGACCATCCAGGGTTCTGCGATGAGCACCGATCTGCACTCTCTCGTGATCCCCCAGCTGGAACGGGTGCTCACCAACCTGCGCGACATCTTGGAGCGAGCCAGCCTGGATCTCGAGCAACGGCAGATTCCTGAGTCGGTTCTGCTGTCGAGCAGGCTTTATCCGGACATGTTTGATCTGCAGCAACAGGTGCAGGCAGCCACAGACATCGCCCGCCGAGGCACGGCGCGGCTGATCGGCGAAGAACCGTCGTCAATGCCCGACAGCGAAGCCAGCTTTATGGGCCTGATCAACCGCGTTGACTCCACCCTCTGCGCCTTGCGGGCTCTACCGGCCGAAGCCTTTCTCGGCGGAGAACAACGCGCCGTGATTATGCCGATCCCCAGCAGCTTCGGCGGCGGCCAGTTGGAGTTCAAAGCCCTGGAATTCTTCACTGATTTCCTGCTCCCCAACGTCTACTTCCACTGCTCCATGGCCTACGCCATCTTGCGGCACAACGGCACAGCGATCGGCAAAGCAGATTTCCTGGGGATGAAATCAACGTGATGAACATCGTTGCCATGAATGGCCAGGTTCAGAAGCTCTGAATACGGTTCTGAAGAGCGTTGATTTAAAACGTCTGATGGCTGACATGAAATGCCCCTTCAGTGGTCATACCGGTGCCGTAACGCCCGCCGGAGGAACCAGAAACGATCACTGGTGGCCCAATCAAATCAACCTAGGCATCCTTCATCAGCATCATCCCGCCTCCAATCCACTTGGAGATGACTTCGACTATCCACAAGCCTTCGCAAGCCTTGATTATCAGGGTCTCAAGTCCGATCTTCGGGCCCTGATGACGGATTCCCAAGACTGGTGGCCCGCTGACTGGGGCCATTACGGGGCTCTGTTCATCCGTATGGCCTGGCACAGCGCTGGCACCTACCGAAGCGGCGATGGCCGCGGAGGGGCCGGTCATGGCAACCAGCGTTTTGCGCCTTTGAACAGTTGGCCTGATAACACCAATCTCGACAAAGCACGACGTCTGCTCTGGCCGATCAAACGCAAATATGGCAACGCCATTTCCTGGGCAGATCTGATCATCCTCACGGGCAATGTGGCACTCGAGTCGATGGGCTTCCGCACCTTCGGATTTGCCGGAGGGCGTGTCGACATCTGGCAACCCGAGGAAGATGTTTTTTGGGGAAAGGAAACCGGTTGGCTCGATCACGATCGAACTGACGCACAGGGAAACCTGGATCAGCCATTAGCAGCCGTAGAGATGGGCCTGATCTATGTCAATCCTGAAGGTCCAGGCGGAGAGCCCGACCCCGTCGCATCTGGTCGAGACGTCAGGGAAACCTTTGCGCGGATGGGCATGAGCGTGGAAGAGACCGTGGCACTGGTGGCCGGAGGTCATACCTTCGGCAAATGCCACGGTGCAGCAGCACCGTCCCACCTCGAAGCTGAACCGGAAGGAGCACCACTGCATGAGCAGGGCCTTGGCTGGCGAAACACTTTCCACTCCGGAAAAGCCGAGCACACCATCACCACAGGCATTGAAGGGGCCTGGAAACCGAATCCCACCCGCTGGGACCAGGGCTATTTCGAAATGATGTTCACCTATGACTGGGAACTGATCAAAAGTCCTGGTGGCGCTTGGCAGTGGGTCGCCAAAGACGTGAAGCCTGAGCACATGATTCCTGACGCCCACGTGCCCGGGAAGTCATCGGCTCCAATCATGACTACCGCCGACCTGTCGCTCAAGCACGACACGGCCATGGAGCCGGTGGCCCGTCGGTTTCATCAAGACCAGGAAGCTTTTGCTGATGCCTTTGCCCGGGCCTGGTTCAAGCTCACGCACCGAGACCTTGGCCCCCGCGCTCTTTACCTGGGCCCTGAAATTCCTGGGGAGGTCCAGATCTGGCAAGACCCGGTTCCAAGCGTCGATCACACGCTGATCGATGCTGCTGATATCACCAACCTGAAGCAACAGCTCCTGTCCACAGGGGTTGGAGTGCCTGCGTTGGTGACCACGGCATGGGCTTCGGCCTCCACCTTCCGTGGCTCCGATCGCCGGGGAGGCGCGAATGGCGGGCGGCTGCGGCTGCTCCCGCAGCGAAGCTGGGAGGTGAATGATCCTGAACAACTTCAGGCGGTTCTCCAGGCCATCGAAGCCGTGCAGCAACAATTCAATGCGGCTGCCAGCGATGGCAAACAGGTGTCGATGGCCGACCTGATTGTGCTGGCGGGCTGCGCCGCGGTGGAGAAAGCGGCAGCCGATGGGGGCCAGAGCATCACAGTTCCATTCCGGCCCGGACGCACTGATGCCAGCACGGAGCAGACCGACACCGCATCGTTCAACACGCTGAAACCTTTGGCTGATGGCTTCCGCAACTGGCAGCGCAACGGTCTACCGATACGGGCAGAAGAGCTGCTGCTGGACAAAGCGCAGCTGCTCACGCTCAGTGCCCCTGAAATGACGGTGCTGCTGGCGGGTCTGCGCGTGCTTGGAGCCAACAGCGGCAGCAATCGCCAGGGCGTGTTCACCGACCGCATCGGCGTCCTCAGCAACGACTTCTGCGTGAATCTGCTGGACGCGACCATCCACTGGACACCCACCAGTGAGACCCAAGACAGCTACGTCGGCCGGAGCGGAGCCAACGGCCCCGAACGCTGGACCGCCAGTCGTGCCGATCTGGTGTTCGGCTCCAACAGCCAGCTCCGAGCCATCGTTGAGGTGTATGCCCAAAGTGATGGAGCCCAACGCTTCATCACCGATTTCGTGCAGGCCTGGACCAAAGTGATGGAGTTGGATCGCTTCGATCTGAACGGCTAGCGATCCCGGCCGAACGACTCGTCGAAAAGGTCTGATGCCATGGCTCTGGCTCGCACCAACCAGTCCCGGACCTTGGCGTCGGATGCAGGGATGGTTCGTCCTTCCTCGACATTGCGGTAGTGATCGGCAACTCCCCAGGCGGTGGTGCGTGCATCACCGCTTTCACGGGGGATGAGATGCAGATGAAGATGGCGAGCCCCCTCACCAAAGGCAATCGCATAAACGCGGTCACAACCCGACACCCGCTGCACCAGCCTTGAGGCTTGCTGCACCACCAGCCCCCACTCCCTTGCTTCTTTAGGAGCGAACTCCATGGGGCCGCCGCAGTGCCTGCGCGCATCCAGCAGACACCAACCCGCAAGCGGTGCGGGGCCGGGATGATGCCGCAGCAACCAGAGATCACTGCGCCAGATCTCATGGGATTCGAGATGGTCTACATCGCGATGGAGAGCGCAGATCGCACAGGCCTCGTCACCAGAAGCGGCATCCATCAGCGCAAAATCACAGATTTTTATCCACTCTGTCTGCGTCCCCAGAAAGGGTGCGGTTGTCTTCTCAGATGTTCTCTATAAATCAAGAAAGAAGAAGGGTTCGCCTTCATGTCCATCCGCATCGGCATCAACGGCTTCGGGCGCATTGGACGCCTGGCCTTCCGACAGGCCATGGCCTGCCCGGATGTGGAGGTGGTGGCGATCAACGATCTGATCGACATTGATTACCTCGCTTATCTGCTGCGTTACGACTCAACGCACCGTCGCTTTCCAGGTGAAATCGATATCGTCGATGGTCAGCTTGTGGTGAATGGCTCGATCATTCGGGTGACTGCGGAGCGCGACCCCAGCCAGCTGCGCTGGGGAGATGTGGGTGCGGACTACGTGCTCGAGAGCACAGGCTTTTTCCTGACCGACACCACATCTCGGCAACATCTGGCAGCCGGTGCCAAGCGTGTGGTGATGAGTGCTCCCTCCAAAGACGACACACCCATGTTTGTGATGGGGGTGAACCACAATGCTTACGCCGGTGAAGACATCGTCTCCAACGCCAGCTGCACCACCAATTGTCTGGCGCCCCTGGCCAAGGTGATGAACGATAACTTTGGCATTGTCAGTGGCCTGATGACCACCGTGCATGCCACCACTGCCACACAGAAGCCAATCGACAGCCCCTCGCTGAAGGATTGGCGCGGGGGACGCGGTGCTGGCCAAAGCATCATCCCCAGTTCCACCGGTGCAGCCCGAGCCGTAGGACGTGTGATTCCTGAATTGAACGGAAAGCTGACGGGCATGGCCTTCCGCGTTCCGACACCGGATGTGTCGGTGGTGGATCTCACGGTGAATCTGGCCCAACCAGCCAGCTACGAGGAGGTGAAGCACGCCATGAAGGGGGCCTCCCAAAACGGACTCTCAGGGATTCTCGGGTACACCGAAGATCCGATTGTGTCGAACGACCTGCTGGGTGAAAGTTGCACGTCCGTGTTTGATGCCCAAGCAGGCATGGCCCTCAATGAGAAGTTCATGAAGCTTGTCGCTTGGTACGACAACGAGTGGGCTTACAGCTGCAAATGCATCGACCTGATGCGGCACATGGACGCCACTGCAGCCACCTAATCAACCATCAGCGCACCGAGAGTTCACGCATCCAATTGCAACGCGCTCATTTAAAAGGAGTGAGCCCATCCTGGCGAAGAGATTCGATCACTTCGCCGGATTGACTGCATTGGGCGTGTGAAAGCCGCACCAATGGCTCGAAGAGTCAAAAACTTGCTTTTCAATGGAGTCGGTTCACAACTAGTGAAAGAACGAATTATTGGCAAAATTGGGCATTGAGCGAAGATGCGCGTTGGTCGCCGAGGGAAGCCGCTCTGCCAAGGTCGACACAAGCCTCTGCTTCGTTGCCGAGTCCACTTTTGGCGATAGCGCGGTTGACGTAGAAGTTGGCAAAGTTGGGTGAGATCTGAATCGCCTGATCAAAATCTCGAATTGCTTCCTGATAGCGGCCAAGATCGGAAAAGGAATTGCCGCGATTACCGTAGGCGATGGCTAGATTAGGCTGAAGTTCAATGGCTAATGTATAATCGTTGATCGCAGATTGAGGCTTTCCCAAAGCTCTGCTAATGGCGCCTCGATTCACATAGGCATTTGTAAGGTTTGGATTGATCTTCAAAGCCTCGTTGCAGTCTAAAAGGGCACCTTTGAGTTGTCCTAGATTCAGTTTTGCAGCGCATTTGTTGACATGTGCCTTAGCAAGACTCGCATCCAAGGCCAATGCTTCGTCGCAATCACTTAGCGCGGATTGATATTGCCCTAATGATACTTTAGCGCTGCATCGGTTCAGGTAGGAAGGGGCGAAGCCAGGGGCTTTCTCAATGGCGCGATCGCAATCCTTTGCGGCCGCAGAGAAATCACCCAGGTTCAACTGAATCGAGCAGCGGTTGTAGAACGCAATGGCCAGTGCCGGATCAATCTGGATGGCTTTGTTGCAATCATTCCATGCTTTTTCGTAGTAGGAAGCGTCGGCTGTGGCTTCGGCGAGCCGGGTGAGAGCTCCACAGCGATTCATCAGCGCAAGCGCATGGTTTGGATTCTCTTGAATGATGCGATCGAAGGTCAGAATTGCAGCTTCGTAGTCGCCTGCCAAAAATTCCTGAAAGCCTCGCTCCACTTGTTGTTCGCTTTGAGCATGGGCTGGCAGATGTGCAATGAAAGCTGTTGCGACAACAGCCAGAGGGAGAAAAGATTTCAGGATCTGAGGCGTGTGCAAGATTTGGACTAATACTTTTTTGACTCTATTCATCAAGCTGATTTGTGCAACGGGGATGACTCAACGTTTGATCGCAGAATCCCCATCACTTTCCCCCAGCAGCCAACAAAAAGCCCCCTCGTGAGAGGGGGCTTTCCGATTCAACCGAAGCTGAATCTTTTGCAGACTTCAGCCTCAGCCGATGGCGGG
>MDTA01229108.1_pt1 | contig 15230 bp, 12 predicted proteins | sample 811151 | NCBI WGS metagenome assembly MDTA01 (sample SAMN05326648, study PRJNA326480) | marine metagenome | isolation source: seawater | place: Indian Ocean: South | collected 2010 | reverse complement strand
TACGATAGATTTTGTGGAGCAATTGCTTCTTTAACTATGACAATAATCGGTGCTCTTTTAATTTTTCAGAAAGCATATGATATTGGTATTCTATTAACTTTATCAATAATTATTGTATTCCTACTTTCCTTTATTTATGTATTTATGAATATTGGTAGGGTAAAATATTTAATTACTTTAATTCCAAAAATTAAGTCTTACGCATTGATTGATAAATTAATATCAATCAGTGATCAAATAGAACAAAAGAAATTAATATTTTTATTCAATATTGTAATAAGCTTATTAATTCAATTAGGTGCTGTACTGATAGTTTTTTTAATTTCTTATGATTTAGATAATCCTATTGATATAAGAATGCTTATTTTTTTATTGCCGGGATTAACAATGATCATTGCATTACCTATAAGTTTTGGCGGTATAGGGCTAAGAGAATTAGTTTTTGCAGCTGGTTTTAGTATTACGCAAGTTTCAAATGAAGTTTCATTTATAATTGGATTCAATTATTCTATTTTATTATTTTTTGTTGTAGGAGTACTTTTCATATTAAATGAAATTGTAACTTATTCAATAAATCGAAATCAGTAAGATGATGATTATATGAACTTGACCATAAGCCATTATATTTCGTTCATATTTTTTTTAATTCCTATAGCACTGATTACCGGACCTTTCTTGCCCGACTTATTCTTATCAGTCATAAGTATTTATTATTTGATAAAATTAGTTAGAGAAAAAAACTTTAAGATATTAAATGATAAATTTTTTATTTTGTTCATATCATTTTATTTTTATATTTTACTTAGATCTATATTTTCAGAAGATCCAGTAAATTCATTAGAACACTCTCTCTTTTATATAAGATATTTATTCTTTGTATTTGCTACAATTTATCTGATTAATAATATTAAAAACTTTACGAGATATTTTACCATAGTCCTCACGATAATATTCTTTACTATAATGTGCGACGCTTTATTTCAATTTGTGTTCGATTTTAATTTTATTGGACTTGAAAATAAAGGAAATCATGTAATAAATAGTTTTTTTGGTGATAGAGAAGTCTTGGGTATTTATATAGCAAGACTTACTCCTTTATTAATTGGTCTGCTAACCTTAGTTTTAAAAAATAATTTCAGAAACAATTTATTTATAATATTTACTCTCTCTTTTTCTTTTTTTATTACATTTTTAAGTGGAGATAGAAGTGAATTCCTAATTTCTATAATTTCAAGTATCTTGATATTATTTTCGTTTAAAAGATTTAAAATTATGAAATGGATAGTAATTCTTACGATTTCTTTATTTACGATTTTACAACTATCTTTCTCTGAGAGTCTTAAACAAAAATTCATTTATAATATAAATGAAAATATTAATCAGGGATATTTTATCTCCTGGAAGCATGAAGCGATGGCAAAATCCAGTTATAAAATGTTTGATAATAATCCGTTATTTGGCCAAGGTAGTAAAATGTTTCGTGTACTATGTGACAAAGAAGAATTTTTATATAATATCCCACATAGAAACGTAGGTGAAGTAAGTCATAGTTGCAGTACTCACCCTCATAATATTTACCTTGAAATTTTAGCTGAAAATGGACTTATTGGTTTCAGTTTTATTTTTTTTATTTTTATTTTTTTCTCTATAAAAATCTTTAGGCACATTATTCTCGTTTTTATGAATAGAGAAATTTCTTATGATAGTTCAACAATCTGTTTTATGATTTGTATTTATATCAATTTAATTCCCGTGATACCATCGATGAGTTTTTTTAATAATTGGGCTTCAATAATATATTTTCTTCCAGTAGGATTCTATTTATCTAATATCAAAAATATAAATTTTTATAAAATATAATTATTATGGGTATTTAAAAATAAAATGATAAGAAACTTTATTTTTTTTCTAGCACCCTCATTGTTTCAAATAGTTGTAAGTATTTTTGTTATAGTTCCAATTACAACTTTTTATCTCGATCCTTACGATTTTGGTATAATAGCATTATTATTTGCTATAATGGCACCTGTTAGCAGTATTACTTCCGCTCCTGATTTTGTTTTAGGTGAATATTATCATCAATCTGACAAAGATACACAGAAAATTATTGTTTTCAATATGATGTGTATTGATTTCTTATTTAGAACATCAATTTTAATTATATTTTGGCTTCTAGGAAATAAAATAATTATATTTTTTGAACTAAGTTCATATGAGAATATCTATTTAATTTATTATTTAGTTTTACTTGGAACATGGCTTACCTTATTTTGGTCAACTGTATCAAAATTACTAATTGTAACTGGAAGAGGCAAATATCATTTTTTTTGGGATACTTCAAAATTTTTAGTTGGAGTATTTGCTACGATCATCTCTATCGCATATTTTAAACTGGGTACAATTTCAATAATAATTGGTTTTGTTGTATCTAATTTGTATTCAATAATATTTGAATTATTTTACCTCAAAAATCAGATAATTTTGTCATATAGCAATTATTGGATAAAGAAAATATTTACATGCGTATATTTTTATGTTCCAACCACTTTAACCGCAGCCTTCCAACCTTTAGCAGAAAGAATTTTAATTCAATCTTATTTAGGACTTTCAATGTTAGGTATCTATACGCATGCACAGATATACTCAAATGCATTTAAATTAATAAATAAATCTGCAGGACATGCTGTAACTAAGAGTTCTATAATCGGGTACAGTGGTAAGAACAAAGAAACGATTCAAAAAATTGAAAAATTATTAAAAATTTTATTTGTCACCTTAAATTTAACAGGCTTTCTGATAATTTTATTTATAGGAGATATTATAAATTTTTTAACTCACGGTTCATTTAATGACGCTGCTGATTTAGTGCCAATATTGTATATGATCATATTTTCACACTTTTATGGTATCATGCCTAGACAATGTTTAATCGTTAATGGGAAAAAAAATATATTATTTTTGTCCGAATTTATTTTCACAATAATTTGTGTCTGCCTTATTCTATTATTTATTCAAATTCTTGGATTAAAGGGTGTAATATTTGCTGTTTTGATATCAAATTTTTTTATTCAATTGTGGAGACGAATTGCTGTAATGAGACTTGGGTATTCCTCAAATATTGATTCATATTTTTGGGTAGGAATATTTATGTATCTATTATTTTATTTTATTATAGATAACCTTGGCATTAGTTTTTTATATAAAATAGTAATTTCTATATTTATAGTAAGTATAATTCTTCTTACCTTATACAAAAATTTAGAAACTATTATTGAACAATTCAGTAATAAAAGTAGCTTTAATTAATATTTACGTATCTAGATTTACAAAAATAATAATTGCTTTATTTTGCTCTGGGTCTATCAAAAAAAGTTCACTTAAAATCATTATACTGTCAAACGAAAAACTAAAACAAAAGAAAAAAAAGTTGATTCACTTAATATAAATAGTAAATTAATTGAAAAAAAATCTACTATTTTATTAATATTCTCAAAATGTAAATGAGACTACTCTACATATATAACCTTCTAATATTTATTTTAAAAAAAAATATATTTCTTCAATATCTTCGTAGAATTTTATTTTCTTATGGTACTTGCTTAAAAACTGATTTAACTGAGTACTTACAAATAAAAAAAGAATCAGTTTTAATTAAATTTAAAAAAAATAATACTAGTAAGTATTGTATTTTTTTTTCGTGGAGTACATTTAGTGCAATTAAATATGAGCTGGCTTACGTAAAGGCAATTGAAATAGCCGGTTATAACGTGGTGATCATTTGTTCGCCAGAATTACCAATTATTAAATTTTGGAAGTCTTTAGGCATAAAAAATGTTTTTAATATAAATCAATTACCACTAGCTCCAAATTATAATGAGTTCAAAAATAATTGTAATCTAATTAAAAACTATGATGAAATTGATAAATTAAAATTCTGCAACGTAAATTTCGGTACATACGTAAGCGCTACTATTATGCGTCAATTTCAATTAGTTAATCTAGATTTGAAGAATCAAAATATAAGAAAAACACTTAATAGCTTTATCTTTAAATCTTTGTCTTACGTAAAGGGGGCTATGCAGCTTTACGAAAGGTTTAAACCGGACATAGTTTATATGATGGATCAAAATTATACTCCTAGGGGTGAGTTTTTTGAGTTTTTTATTAACAAAAATGTAAAGATTATTACAAGTAATACTGCACACATAGCTAATCATTTTATTTTAAAAAAATATTCACAATCTAACAAACATGAACATCCACGTGGTATTTCAAATAAAAATTGGTCCTCAGTTAAAAGAGAAGATTGGAATGATATCAAATGGAATGAACTCAAAAATGAACTTGAAAAATGTTATTCAAGCGGCTCTTGGATTCCTAGTGGTGCTACAGCTTCATTTAGTATGACTGGATCTGATTTTGATCTTTATAGTGAATTTAACTTAGATCCAAAAAAGCAAACTGCAATTATATTTTCTCATATATTATGGGATGCAACCTTTTTTTGGGGAGTTGATATATTCAAAAATTATGAGGAGTGGTTAGTGGAAACGATTAAAAGTGCGGTGTTAAATGAAAATGTTAATTGGCTTATTAAGATTCACCCTAGCAATTTGGTTAAGGCTCATAAAAATATTATACAAAATAAAAAATTTGCAGAGTTACAAGCAATAAAAAATAGCATAGGTGAACTGCCAAACCATATAAAAGTTATTTTTCCTGATACTCAAATATCGACCTACAACTTATTAAGTAAAGTTGATTACTGCGTAACAGTAAGAGGCACACCTGGATTAGAGTGTGCAGCATTTGGTGTTCCAGTTATAACTGCTGGAACAGGGAGGTATGACGGCAGAGGATTTACATTAGATTCCTCAAATATTTCTGAATACAAAGAAAAAATAAAAAGTATAACCAAACTAGAAAAAATGACAGACAAGCAAATTTCCGATGCCAGAATATTTCTGTACATGACACTGTTTGATAAAAAATTTAAATTGTCATTTATTGATCACAAATATATTACTAGTGATAATACAGTAATAGAAAAAACAAAAATAAATTTAAACAAAAAAAAGAAATTGTCTGAATTCGAAGAAATAATTAGTATTAGTAAGTGGCTGCTAGATGATGAAGAAGATTTTATTATAAAAAAATATTTATGAATAAAGAATTAATTAATAATTCATTATTGACTGTTATTACTCTTACTAAAAACTCATCAAAGTATATTAAAGAGTCCATGATTTCTCTAAAGGAATCATTATCACATTGTGAAAAAAAAAAAATTACACACTTAGTAATTGACGGAAACTCTACAGATAATACTACTGAAATAATTCACAATATACTTCCTAGTTCAATAATTATTAAAATTCCTCCAAATGGAATATATAATGCAATAAATTATGCTATAAATAATTGCGTTACATCTCCATATGTAACGTATCTTCATTCAGATGATATGTATGATAAAGATTATCTTAAATATATGTTGAAAGAGCTTGAGATAGGTGACAAAAAAAACCTTATATATGTTAGTACAATATTTTTCATTAACGAAGCATCTAAACTTTTATATAAAAGATACCCTCCTATTTTCTTAAAAATTATTCAAAAATACAATAATTTAATCTTCCATCCAAATGTAATTTATCCCACATGTATTGAAAAAGAGTTCCCATACTTAGAAAATATTGGAAGGACATCAGATTATGACCACATATCAAAAATTATGACTAAAATGAAACAAAAAAGAGTAAAAAATGCAATTTATATGTTTAGGATATCAAAATTGAGTACAACTTTTACAGAGGGAAAAAATTTATTAAAACAGCATAACATTTTTTCAAGAATATATATTCATTTATTTGAAACTAAAGTTTTAAAAAGATTTATTATGAAATTAAGTAATAAAAGCTATTGGAGATAAATTGCAAATATGACGCCTTACTATCCAGTCTTATTATATTTTCCATTATGTTTAATTGTTTTTTTAAGCATTAATAATTCAAATATGTTTAAGAATCATACGTCAGTGATTTTCTTTCTTTTTTTTATGTTACTTGGTTATCTAAATGTTTTTTTTATAGATTATTATGTTGATATTAATCCTAGTTTCTTTTATTTCAGAGCAATTGATTTTATTTCAGAAAAACAAATTACACAAAGTTCATATATATATTTATTTTCTTTAACACTAACTATTTTCACTTATGCCATTTTATATAAATGGAGTCCCAATAAAAAAAAAATAATTAAATCTACTCTGTCTTGGGAACATTATACCAGTAAAGAGTATATAAAGATTAAGAATATAGCTCTCATTACAGGTATCTCATGCTATATATTATTTTTTATTCTAAGATTTGGATATTATGGATTAGAAAATGCCTATGCTCCAGCAAGGGCAATATCAAAAGAAGATGTATTTGAAGCATCTTATGGAAAGTCACAGTCAATTGCGGGTCTTTTTTTATCAATCACAACAATAATGTTATTTATTTGCATTGAGTTGAAACTGAAATGGCAATCTATTCTTTTGTTTGTATTGATCAGTGTTATGCCAATCATTAATGCTAGTAAAACCGGGTTTATTATCATAATATTTTATATTTTGATTTATTTATTCTTAAGACAAAGAATTAAATTTAAATTTTATTACGTTTTTTTAGTATTAATATTATTAGTTCCAAGTTTTTATGTAGGAGAGATTTCAAGAGCATCATTTCAAGGTTGGAGCTTTGGAGATTTTACGGCTTTTTCATGGATAGAAGGAATTGTAAGGAGAGATACTTCACTTGGCCAAACTATCATAATGTTATCAGACTACAATTTTTATTCAGGATTAATTAGTCAGTATCGAGAGGCTATGGTTGGATTAGCTGTTCCATCATTTATTTGGCCAGACAAGCCAAATACTCCTGGTTATGATATAGCTCTTTTATTTGGTTTTGGAGTTCAGTCATCAGCTCCAGGGTGGCTTGGTGGTTTTTTATTTGTTTTTGGAACTTATGGAATTATTCTAGGTCCTTTAATTATTGGCTACACACTATCACTATTTTCAAGGCACTTTTCATTTTCCCGCCCCGATATCTCTGTTAAATACCCTATTTTATTTTTTATTCTAATTCAGGTCTGTTCGTGGTTTATGGATGGTCAATACCATAGTGTGCTTGCAAATATTATTACAATTATAGTGCAGTTAATAGTTATATTTATTTTTATATTAATGATAAACTTTGTAGCAACTATCCCTCCGAACTTAAAAAAGATTTACCGTTTTATCAACCCAAATTAAACAAGGAATAATCTACTAATGAAAATTTGGATATTACAGACAGGAGAACCTCTTGATATTGATAATGACGATTCTAGGCCAATGAGAGCAATGAATTTATCACATTATTTAGTTAACAAAGGCCATAATGTTGTTTTATGGAGTTCAGCATTTCATCATAGAGATAAAAGACATAGATCTAAAGAATATAAAATTTATAATATTTCTGAAAATTACCAAATAAGACTCATCCCAAGCCCTGGTTATAAAAAAAATATTAGTTTTAAAAGATTTTGGGATCATATAATTTTGGGAATTAACTTAAAGAAAATATTAAAAAAAGAAGTTGATGCTCCAGATGTAGCGTTTATAGGCTTTCCCCCGATAGAAGTCGCGTCTGTTATGGGTGATTGGTTAAATAAAAAAGAAATACCATATTTAGTAGATATTAAAGATCAATGGCCCGATTTTTTTTTGGAAACTTTAAATTCTAAAATTAGATTTATCGGTAAAATTATTATATTTCCACTATTTATTATTACTAAGAAAATTTTTAGAAATTCTACTGGACTTACTGCAATGAGTGAACCATTTTTAAAATGGGGAGTTAATTTTAGTAAAAAGAAAAATAATTATAGTAATCTGGTAGTTCCACTTACTACGCCTATTATTCAACTTGAAAAAGAAGAATATGAAAAAGCCAGGATTTGGTGGAAAAAGAATGGTATAGATTTAGAAGATACTAATAATATTATATTTATTGGTAGTCATTATCCTTCATTAGATTTTAACCCAGTGATCCAGGCTGCAAAAATACTTAAAAATAAGAATATTAAATGTAATATTATTTTATGTGGATTTGGAGATCAAACTTTTTCTCTTAAAACGCAAGCACAAAACTTAGATAATATATACTTTCCTGGCTGGGTAAATCGTGAACAAATCTCTGTTCTTGCCTTATTTTCGTTAGCTGCACTTGCACCATTTAAGAATATAAATAACTATATATTCAATATACCAAATAAAATAATTGACTCTCTTGCATTGGGTCTTCCAATTTTATCACCTTTAAAAGGAGAAGTTTCAAATATGATATCAAAACACAATGTAGGACTTACGTATAGAGAAAACTCTGGAGAGTCTTTGTCAGATTGTATTATCAAATTGATTAATAATAAAATGCTTGCTGAAAAATTATCTATAAATTCTAGAAGATTGTATGAAGAAAAATACTCTTACGATTTAGTCTACGGTAGATTGGTTTCTCATCTTGAGTCCTTGAAAAAATAATGAATAAGTATTTATCAGATAAAGAAATTGAAAAAAATAGATATAATAGAAAAGCAAGCGATCTTCTGTTAAAAAATGAAGATATAAATGAGATTAATTTGTATGGCTCATTATCGATACCTATTTATCTGCGAGATCCAATAGACGATTATGAAGATTTAATAAAAAAATATGTATTAGGTTTTCATTCAGTTTTAGAGCTTGGTTCCGGTATTGGTACACATACGGAAATTTTACTAAAAACAGGAGCAAAAGTTATAACCCTAGATATATCTAAAAAATCACTAGATATTTTGGAGAATAAATTCATCAATGATTATGTAAATTTTGAAACTTTAGAAGCTGATATTGAAAAAATACCGCTAGCAAATAGTTCTATTGATATCATTTGCTCAGCAGGAAGCATTAGTTATGGACAAACAGAACTAGTTATGAATGAAATGGTACGATTACTTAAGCCAAATGGATTATTAATTATAGTTGATAGCTTGGACAATAACCCCATTTACTCAATTAATAGATGGATAGGATATTTACTTGGTAAAAGAACTTTAGGAACTATCAAAAATATGCTGAATATTAAAAAAATTAATGCCTTTCAAAATAAATTTATTTTAAAAAAATTAAATTTTTATGGATCAATAATATGGACAGTACCTGTTCTTAAATTTTTATTTAATGATATAGTAATTAGTGCAATTATTAGAAAATTTGATAAGATAATCAATGTAAAAAAATCTGCTTTTAAATTCACTCTTATGATGCAGAAAAAATAATGTTTCAATAAATAAAATATCAAATCTGTCTCATGTATAAAATTGGTATAATTGGATTAGGTTATGTTGGCTTACCATTAGCATTGGAGTTTGGAAAAAAATATAATACAGTTGGCTTTGATAAAAGCATTAAGAGAATAAGAGAACTTAAAAAAAACGTTGATATAACCAGGGAAACATCGAAAAAAGAGATAGGGTCATCAAAGAAAATAAGTTTTTCTAATAAAGTTGCAGACTTAAAAAATTGTAATGTTTATATAATAGCGGTTCCTACACCTATAAATAAAAAAAAAGAACCGAATCTAAAACCACTCTATTCTGCTTCAAAAACTGTAGGTAAATTAATTTCAATAAATGATATCGTTATATACGAGTCAACAGTATATCCAGGATTAACTGAAGAATACTGCGTGCCCATATTAGAAAAATATTCTGGACTGGATTACATTTCTGAAAGAAATAAAAAAAATGGAAAAAAAGGGTTTTACTGCGGATATAGTCCAGAAAGAGTGAATCCTGGGGATAAGAGTAGTAAAGTATCAAATATTGTGAAAGTTACATCAGGATCTACTAGAGAAATAGCAAGAAAAATTGATAGACTTTATAGCAGTATAATATCAGCCGGAACTCATATGACTCAGAGTATTAAAATTGCTGAAGCAGCAAAAGTAATTGAAAATACACAACGAGATTTAAATATAGCTCTTATTAATGAGCTATCAATTATTTTCAATAAAATGTCAATTGATACTCAACAAGTTCTAAAGGCTGCTGAAACAAAATGGAATTTCCTTCCCTTTAAACCTGGATTAGTAGGTGGTCATTGTATTGGTGTTGACCCCTATTATTTAACATATAAGTCTAAGCAAATCGGATACACCCCAGAAGTTATTCTTTCAGGAAGAAAAATTAATGATCAAATGCCAAAATACGTTGTAAAAAAAGTTTTTAATATTATGAAAAAAAAGAAAATAGAGGGAAAAAATTTAAAATTTCTTATATGTGGCGCTGCATTTAAAGAGGATTGTTCTGATACTCGAAATTCTAAATCTATTGAAATAATGGAAATACTAAAAAAGAAATACTCAAGAATTGATTGTTATGATCCAATTGTAGCGAAACCTACATTATTTGATAAACAGGGTATTCAATTAAAAAGAATACCTAATTTAAATTTTTACGATGTTATTATTATAGCTGTTGCTCATAATCAATTTATAAGATTAGGAATAAATAAGATTAAAAAATTTGCGAAAAAGAAATCAGTAATATTTGATGTCAAGTCAGTCTTTAAAGAGTCAGAAGTTGACGGGAGACTATAATGAATTATAGCGAAGCTAAAATACATCTGCAAAAAAAAAAATATAAGTGGCTTATTACAGGTGTTGCTGGGTTTATAGGATCTAATTTATTAGAAGAACTGTTAAACTTAAAACAGGATATTGTTGGTATAGATAATTTTTCATCTGGAAAGAAAGAAAACATTATTAATGTTAAGAAAAACGTATCTAATCTCGATTCTAAATTTGACTTTATAGAAGGTGATATTTGTAACTACGATACGTGTTCTGCCGCATTTGAAAACATTGATTTTGTATTACATCAAGCAGCAAGAGGTTCAGTAATTAGGTCCATTGAAGACCCAATTAGTACTAATCAATCTAATATTTCTGGTTTCTTAAATATCATTCAAGCTAGTTATAAATCAAATGTTAGCAAATTTATTTATGCTTCTTCTAGTTCAGTATATGGAGATCACAAAGGATTACCTAAAATTGAAAACAAGATAGGAAATCCAATTAGTCCCTATGCAGTCACTAAATATACAAATGAGCTCTATGCTGAAGTTTTTTCAAGGCTTTATAAAATTGAAACAATTGGATTTCGTTATTTTAATGTGTTTGGTAGAAGGCAAGATCCAAACGGGCATTATGCCGCCGTTATACCAAAATGGGTGGATGCATCAATTAATCATAAACCAATTCAAATTAATGGCGATGGAAAAACAAGTCGTGATTTTTGTTATGTAGATAATGCTGTTCAAGCCAATATACTGGCAGCATTAAATAAAAGTAATAATATGAGTGAAATTTATAATGTTGCATGCAATAAACAGACTACACTGAATGAATTGATAGATATGATTAAGTTAATATTAAATAATAAAAAAATAATAAATAAAATTGACTCTAATATAACTTATCAAGATTTCAGAACTGGGGATATAAGACATTCTCTTGCAGACATATCAAAGGCTATCAAAAATTTAGAATATTCTCCTCATCATGATATTTATTCAGGACTTGAGTCATATATAGAATGGTATTTAAAAGAAATGGATATTAAATATTAAATCAATATAATTATCAAAAAATCATGGTATATATCATAGCAGAAGTAGGAAATACTCACGAGGGAAGTCCTGGATTAGCAAAACAGTTTATTAAAACCGCTAAAGAAGTTGGGGCTGATGCTGTAAAATTTCAAACACATATGTTTGAATTCGAGAGCACGAAAGATGCTAAGAACCCTTATTATTTTAACAGTGAATCTCGTAAAGAATATTTTGAAAGAACAAGTTTTACAAAAAAAGAATGGAAAGAAATAAAAGATTTTGCTGAAAATGATATTGAAATTGACTTTATAAGTTCACCATTTTCAATAGAAGCTGTTGATCTACTTGAAGAATTGAATGTTAAATCTTATAAAATTCCATCTGGTGAGGTTACAAATATCCCTCTACTAAAAAAAATATCAAAATTAAACAAACCTGTATTTATATCAACAGGGATGAGTTCCTGGGAAGAGATAGAAGATGCGATTAAAATTTTTATAGATTCAAAATGTGAAGAGATTACTATTTTACAATGCACCTCAGAGTATCCGTGTAGTCCTGATCGAAGTGGCTTAAATGTAATAAAACAATTAAAAGATAGATATAATAATTTACATATTGGATTTAGCGATCATACAGAAGGTCTATATGCCGCTCTTAGTGCAATTACGCTTGGAGCTTCAGTAGTAGAAAAACACTTAACATTATCAAAAAAAATGTATGGTAGTGATGCTAAAAATTCATCTGAGCCAGATGAATTTATGTTTTTTTGTAATGAAATTAGGAATTTAGAAATTGCGTTACATAATAAAGTTGACAAAGATAAAATGTCTAAAAGCCTTAAAGATATGAAAGAGACCTTTGAAAAATCAATTGTAGTATCGAGAGATTTAAAGAAAGGTGAGATACTTACTATTGATGACCTTTCTTTTAAAAAACCTGGAAATGGCATTAAGCCAAAAGAATATGAAAAAGTGATAGGAAAAAAACTCAAAGTTGATATGAAAGTTGATGATCAATTAAAAATATCTAATTTAGAAAATTATAATGAAAAATAAAAAAGTATTAATATTTATTGGTAGTAGAGCAAATTACAGTAGCATCAAAAGTGTTATGAACGCGATTAATAAGAGTAAAAACTTAAAATTACAAATTGTTGTTGGAGCATCTGCACTGCTAGAAAAATATGGAAATGTTTCTAATTTGATCGAAAAAGATGGATTTAAAATTGATGCTAAAATTCATATGTTAATTGAGGGTGAATCACCTCTAACAATGGCTAAATCAACAGGGGTTGGCATAATAGAACTTTCGACTCAATTTCAAAGTCTAAAACCAGATATAGTCTTAACTGTAGGAGATAGGTTTGAAACTATGGCGACTACTTTAGCAGCAGCATATATGAATATACCTATCGCGCATACTATGGGTGGAGAAATAACTGGCACAATAGATGAAAGTATTAGACACGCCGTTACTAAATTTTCACATATTCACTTTCCAGCCAGTCAAGATGCCAAGAACAGGATTATAAAACTTGGTGAGGAAAAAGGAAATGTACATTTAGTCGGATGTCCTAGAATAGATCTAGTTGCAGAAATACTTAAATCTAAGAGTAATGATTATAAGAAAGTATTAAGCACTGGAGTTGGCAGTTTAATTGATGTTGACAAACCATTTATACTGGTGTCCCAACATCCTGTTACCACAGAATACTCTAAGAGTGAGTTACAGATGATGCAAACATTAATTGCAATTGAAAAGCTTAATATGCAAACAATTATTTTATGGCCAAATGCAGATGCTGGCTCCAATGATATTTCAAAGGGAATAAGAAAGTGGAGAGAAAAAAATAGATTTAATAATAATTTACGCTTCTTTAAAAATTTACCAATTGAAACTTATGTTAATTTAATGAAAAAAACATCAGTTTTAGTGGGCAATTCATCAAGTGGAATTCGCGAAGGTGCTTTTATTGGAACTCCAGTTGTAAATATTGGCACAAGGCAAGAATCTAGGCAAAGAGGTAAAAATGTAATTGATGTCGATCATGATTATAATGAAATATTAAAAGCCGTAAGAAAACAAATAAAGAATGGAAAACATCCTCGCCAGGACATTTATGGCGATGGGAAAGCTGGAAAAAAAATTGCAAAAATTTTATCCAAATGTGATTTAAAAATTCAGAAAAAAATTACTTATTAAACTCTATAATTTAACTTGGAAAAAAATAACAACACTGACAAAGCTAAAATCTTAGCAGTTATTCCTGCTCGTGGAGGTTCAAAAAGTATTAAAAACAAAAATATAATTAAAATAAATGATAGGCCTCTTATAGAATTTACTGCGAATGCAGCAAAAAAAAGCAAGTATATTGATAAAGTAATAGTTTCAACTGATGATATAAAGATCAAAAAGATATCAGAAAGATTAAATCTGGATGTACCATTTAAAAGACCAAAATTCCTATCGACCGATAGAGCAAATACACATGAAGTAATTAAACATGCCGTTAACAATTATGAAAGAATTACAAATGATACATTTGAAATAGTAATAACATTACAACCAACAAGCCCTTTAAGAACAAGTAAACATATTGACGAAGCAATTAAAAAATTTATTAGTGACAAAAAATCTGACAGCTTAATTAGTATTCAAGAAGTCCCTCATAATTTTACACCTGGTTCAATAATGAAGTTAAATACAAAGGGATACATTAATAATTACAAAAAAAATAAGATAAGATTACTGAGACGACAAGATAAACCTAAATTTTTTGCTCGTAATGGGCCAGCAATTTGTATTACAAAAAGAAAAAAATTAGAAAATTATCTATATGGTGGTAATGTTAGTTACTATATTATGGATTACTTTTCAAGTATTGATATAGATACACAAGAAGATCTTGAGCTATTAAATAAAGTTATTAAATAGTGAAAAAATTAAAATAATAAGTATTGTTAATTATGTAGATTATACTTTACCTAAAGATAAAGTTGATTGACAATTATATTTTTAAGATAGGAATTATTTATGTCTTACAAAAAGGCTTTGATAACCGGAATCACTGGACAAGATGGGTCATATCTTGCAGAAATCTTATTAGAAAAAGGTTATGAAGTACATGGAATAAAAAGAAGGTCATCCTCATTTAATACTGAAAGAATAGACCATATTTATTTAGACCCCCATATTAAAAATAGAAATCTAATACTTCATTATGGTGACTTGATGGACTCATCAAACTTAATTAGAATTATTAAGGAAGTGATGCCTGATGAGATTTACAATTTAGGTGCACAATCTCATGTTGGAGTATCATTTGATTCTCCTGAATATACGGCAAATGTTGATGCTTTAGGTGCTCTCAGGCTTTTAGAGGGTATAAGAATGTTAGGACTCGAAAAAAAATGTAAATTTTATCAAGCTTCAACATCAGAATTATTTGGATCAACTACTGAAATTCCACAAAATGAAAATACTAAATTTTATCCAAGAAGTCCTTATGCTGTTGCAAAATTATATGCTTATTGGATAGTAGTTAATT
>MDTA01158406.1_pt1 | contig 15231 bp, 13 predicted proteins | sample 811151 | NCBI WGS metagenome assembly MDTA01 (sample SAMN05326648, study PRJNA326480) | marine metagenome | isolation source: seawater | place: Indian Ocean: South | collected 2010 | reverse complement strand
TAGCTTGCGCAGGTATTCACGGATCTGCGGATCCCAGTGAGGTGACAGGGAGCCGCCATCAAACTCGTCGGCATAGCGGCCTTGTTGCATCCATCGAAGCGGCTCCAGGTCCTGGCGATTCAAGTGAGCCCAGGTATCCATCACGGCTTGCCGGGCGTCAGCATGGGCCGCCCCCATGGCCTCTTCAGCAAAATAAACCAGGAAATGTTCGCGTGTGCGGTCTGGCGCAAGCGGTTCGCAGACAAACAATACAATCTGGTCCCGCCAGTACATGAAGTTTGCATTCGGAAAGATGTGCGCTGCTATGCCGAGTTGTTGGACGCGGGCGGATACTCCTGGCAACGATGGTAACGACGCGCCGCGTCCCTCGGTTGGCTCCTGGAGCGCGTGGTCGACCAACGCGACGTCGCCGACCCAGTCGAATGACGAGTTGGTGCGCAGCGGTGCGGCGCGTTCCAGCTCCGGATGGATCTTGAACTTGTGCAACACATCCAGGTAGTTCTCATGTGCGAGCTTCCAGTTTGCGGGCACATCAAACGTCAGCTCACCGCCATACGCACAACGGTCAAAGTCATAACCATCCAACCGTTGCGTCAGCGGTGCGACAACGTCGTGAAGCCCTGGTGCGTTACCGTCGAGGTTGACGAATATCCAGTCGAACCAGACCTCTGCCCGAATCGACCACAGGCGCGGTCGCGGATCGTCATCATCAACGCGATCGTGCGCGTCCGCTCCATGGAAGTGCGGGCGACCCCGTAGTGTGCCGTCCAACCGGAATGACCACGCGTGATAGGGGCAGACGATCCCGCTCAAGGCGGAACACGGCTCTCCGAGCAGCCGCGCTCCGCGGTGTGGACACACGTTGGCAAACGCGCGGATGCGGTTGTCCGTGTCGCGTACCAGCAATACTGGCGTACGACCGATGGTGGTGGGTAATGCATCGCCGGGCTGCGACAGCCGGCTTGCGCGGCCGGCAAACTGCCACGTCGCTCGAAACACCGAACGCGCTTCTCGCAGCAGATAGTCGGCATCGGTGTATGCGTTGTTCGGCAACATGACGGCATTATGCCTGCAACAGATCGTTAACAACGGCGCGTATGGACGCTTCGTCTTGCGGATTGTGGGTAGGGTTGCCGGCGCGATGCCCGTAGACGGATTCCAGCGGTACGTAGCGCGCGCCCGGGATCTGCGCACATTCGGCTTCAATATCTTCCGGTGTGAAGTACAAATCCGTGCGCCCTGGCATCAACGCGGTACGCGCCTTGATGGCACCCAAAGCGGCACTCAGGTCTCCATGAAACGCGTTGTTGTTGCTGATATCCGACAGCTCCCAGGTGCGGAACTGCGCAAGCAGGTCGTTGCCGTCGCGACGCAGGAAGTTACCCTCCCAGAACCGCACCAGGTAATCCTCGACGGACGTGGCACCAAAAGCTGACCAGAGTGATTCTCGATAGAACGCTTGCGACATGGCCCAGCCGGCATATACGCGTCCCATCGCGCGTAAACCCTCGGCGGGATGCGCGGCAAAGTAGCCGTCCCTCCAGCTCGGGTCGCCTTTGAGTGCGGCCTTTACACCCTCGATAAACACCAGATTGTGCGGGGAAGTCCTGGCTGTGCCGCACAGCGCGCAGATGCGTGCGACTTCATCCGGATACAGGGCACCCCAATGCAGCGCCTGTTGTGCGCCCATGGACCAGCCATACACCATCGCCAGCGCTTCCACCTTGAAGTGCTCTCGTAACAGCTGTCGCTGCGCCCGCACGTTATCGACATGCGTAATGTCGGGCCAGCGCCTGCCGCCCAGCATCGGCACACAGTTGCTGGGGCTTGTAGACAAGCCGTTCGTGAACATGTTGGGAATGACGATGAAGTAGCGGGTTGGATCCAGCACACGATCTTTGCCGATCAACCAGTCGATATCGGTGTGCTGCGCGCCATATGACGTTGGATACAAGATCACGTTGGAACGATCGGCAGCCAGCGAGCCGTATGTGGCATAGACGAGTTTTGCATCAGGCAACACGCGGCCGCGTTGCAGCTCGAAGTCGCCCAGTTCGAACTCTCCGACCTCACTCACGGCCGCATCCCCATACGCTTGTTCTCATCCAATTGTCCTCATTCAAATGTCCTTATCTGCGTGCCTGCTTGCTTGCGGTAATCCGCCAGTCCGGCACTCGATGACCTTAAGTTAGCTGGCAACGGCGGCTACCGACAAGCATGTCGTTAGCAGGGTAGCCGTGCGCGCATCACTATGGGTTGCCCGGGACAGCGTCGCATCGGATTGGCGTATTCTTGTGCACATCTTTTCGTCATCAGGAAAACGCGTATGGCGGTTCGGCGATTCATGCAGGTTGACGTGTTCAGTCCGGTCCCTGCCGAGGGGAATGGCCTCGCCGTTGTGCTCGAATCCGATGGGCTCACCGACCAGGATCTCGCCAGATTTGCCGCCTGGACGAATCTGGCAGAAACGACGTTTTTGTATCCGCCCGAAGACGCGCGAGCGGACTACAAGGTTCGCATCATGACACCGAGTCGCGAGATGTTGTTCGCGGGGCATCCCACACTTGGGAGCTGCATGGCGTGGCTACACGCAGGTGGCGTGCCAAAAGAACCTGGTATCGTCCGCCAGGAGTGTGGAATAGGCATCGTTGAGATCGATGTCAGCGGAGCAGAACCGGCTTTTGCGGCGCCACCAACCAAGGTGCGTGTGATGTCGGACGCCAACCGTGAAACCATTATGGCCACACTCGAGATAGACCCTGCTGACGTCTTGCTTTCTGCGGAACTCGAAAATGGGCCGGTGTGGCAGGCGTTCCAGTTGCGAGACGCCGCTGCCGTGCTGGCGCTTGATGGTGGGCGCGTGCGCTGGCCGTATTTCAAGGCGCTAGGCTTTATCGGCGCGCATCCGCCCGGTCACGACATCGACTTCGAAGTCCGTATGCTCGCGCCATCCAGTGGCATGTTGGAAGACCCGATCACGGGCTCGTTAAACGCGGCGTTGGCGCAATGGATGGCAGGGAATGGCCGGCTGACCGAACCGGTATGTATCGCACAAGGCACAACCATCAATCGGAGCGGTCGGGTTGCAATTCGACCTGATGGTGAGCGTATTTTCATCGGTGGAGCCGTTCACATCCTTATCGAAGGTACCGTGGACCTGTAGTTATATCGCGAGTCCGGAGCGCACATGAGCAGTCAGTTTCAGAAGTCATTTACCCAACAAGAGGCGATCCCGGATGAGGGTATCGCCAGCGCTATTGAAGTCCTGCAAACCGGGCGGCTGCACCGTTACAACACGGCGGCGGGAGAACTGAGTGAGACGTCGCTGCTGGAAGAAGAATATGCGGCGTATCAAGGCGCGCGTTACTGCCTCGCCGTAGCCTCGGGAGGGCAAGCCATACAGATTGCGTTACGCGCGGCCGGCGTACGTGCTGGTGATCAGGTGCTCGCCAATGCTTACACGCTGGCACCTGTACCCGGGGCGTTACACGCCGTTGGCGGCGTGCCTGTATTTGTGGAAATCGACGGTGACTGGCTCACCGACCTGACCGATCTGCGCAACAAAGCTGAATCGAGCGGCGCGAAGTTCCTGCTGCTCTCTCACATGCGCGGCCACATCGCCGACATGGACACAATAGTCGACATCTGTTCCGAGTTCGGCATCAAGATGATCGAAGACTGCGCGCATACGATGGGAGCTGAGTGGAACGGGCGCAAATCAGGCAACTTCGGTGCGGTTGCGTGTTTCTCGACGCAGACCTACAAACACATCAACTCCGGTGAAGGCGGATTGTTGACCACGGACGATGCGGAGCTGGCTGCACGGGCCGTGATGCTGTCGGGTTCCTATATGTTGTACGAGCGTCACGGCGCCGCGCCATCGGCGGAAGTGTTTGCGAAGGTCAGACTCGATACGCCCAATTGTTCCGCACGCCTGGATAACTTACGCGCAACGATTCTGCGCGCACAGCTGCCCTCGTTGGATGACAACGTGAGACGCTGGAACGAACGTTACCGCACGTTAGAGGCTGGATTACGCGGCAAGCCGGGCGTGCGCGTCGTGGAGCGCGTGCAACACGAAGCCTATGTGGGCTCGTCGTTTCAGTTTCACACGGCTGGTATCGACGGGGCCGGCATCGTTGCGTTCATCGATGCCTGCATGGCACGTGGTGTTGAGCTGAAATGGTTTGGTGCGAAGGATCCGGTAGCGTTTACGAGCCGTTATGACAGTTGGCGTTATCTCGGCGAAGTGGACGCGCTGCCGCGGACTCTGGACGCGCTTTCTTCAACCTGCGATCTGCGCGTGCCACTGACTTTTGACCTGGCGGACTGTGAGGTGATTGCCTCCATCATTGCCGAGGAAGCGGCAAAAGCCTTGTAGTAAGCAAGACTGCACTGCGGCTGGTAGCCGCAGTGCAGTCAGAATGGTTTGTTTAGCCTGCGAGCCCTGGCATTGAGAAGCCGGCGGCATCCAGGTTCTTGATGAGGTCCGCGCGCTCATCTGCCGTGAGCTCAACCAGCGGGGGACGCAGGCGTGCCCAGTCGTCATCGCCGCCGTAATGTGCGACAGCCGCTTTCAGCGCCGGAATCATGACGTAGCCTTGGAAGATATCCCGGATGTTATCCAGCCCTGTCTGTTGTGCGTCCGCGTCGTCGTTTTGCCATTCGTTGTATAGCTTTGCGATTGCCGCCGGGTTCACATTGGCCGTTGCGCTGATGCAGCCCGCACCCCCGCCGCGCAGCGCCGCAAGCAGGAAAGTTTCAGAGCCGGGGAACACGTCAAAACCCTGCGGCTGGAAATCATCCAACATCGCTTTGGTGTTGTCCCAGTTGCCGGAGCTGTCTTTGACGCCGGCAATGATGCCCGGAAACTCTTTCAGCAAGCGTTCAATCAGCGTGAGGGTGATTGGGACGTTGGAGACCTGTGGGATGTGGTACAGATAGACCCGCAGGCGGTCGTCGCCAACCCGCTCGATCAACTCAGCGTAATTGCGGAACAAACCTTCGTCGGAGACGCCTTTGTAGTAGAACGGCGGCAGCATCAGCACACCGCCGGCGCCTACCTCGACGGCTTTCCTGGAAAGCTCAACGGAGTCTGACAGCGCGCAACATCCGGTGCCGGGCATCATGCGCGCGCCAGGGATGCCGGCCTGCGCCAATGCGTCCAACAGTTCAACCTTCTCGCGCGTGGACAGGGAGTTTGCTTCCGAGTTGGTGCCAAATACGGCGAGCCCAACATCATTAGCCAACAGCCACTGACACTGGCGCACCAGGCGTGCGGCATCCGGCTTGAGGTCGGCATCAAAAGGGGTAACGACGGGCGACAACACGCCGCGAATTCGGTCTGACATGGTTGGACTCTTTGGTAGTAAGTGAAACTGACAGGCTCTCTACGCCGGCCTGCTAAAGCAGCTCTGGCACGACCCAAAGCGGCGTTTCGCCACGGGCTACGCGCTGCACGTTATCAAAGGCGTTGCGTACACGGGCAGCGTGGCTCTCGAACGTCGGCCCTGCCAGGTGCGCGCTCAAGACCACATTGTCGAGCTTGAATAACGGGTTGTCGACTGGCGGCGGTTCCTGGTCAAACACATCGAGACCGGCGCCCGCGATACCGCCGGATACCAACGCGTCGTAGAGCGCGCGCTCGTCAACGACCGGGCCACGTGCCGTGTTGATGAGATAAGCGCTTTCCTGCATCCGTGCCAGCGCGTCCGCCCCGATCATGTGTCTGGTGGACGGATTCAGCGGCGTGTGCAGCGATACGTAGTCAGATTCCGCCAACAATTCCTTGAATAGACGGAACTCCACGCTCAATGCGTCTTCCTCATGTTCGGCCAAACGTGCGATGTCGTAGTAGATAACCCGCATGCCAAACGCGTTCGCAAGCCTGGCCGTCTTCTTGCCGATGGTGCCAAGTCCCACGATACCAACCGTCTTGCCGCTCAGCTCAAACACGCGCGGGGTCTGGTTGCCGCGCCAGTTGCCAGCCGCGACGTTGTGATGTTGCCAGACCAGTTTGCGAGAGATGGCCAGCATCAGCAGTAGTGCGTGCTCGGACACGGCTGTGGAGTTGGCGCCGCCGTTGTTCGCCATCGGCACGCCGCTGGCCCGGACAGCGTCTATGTCCGCGTCGTCGTAACCTGCGCTCAGCAACTGCACCAGTTTCAGATTGGGGGCCTGTTCGAATAACTCAGCCTGCGCGAGGCCTGCGACAAAACCCACTAGGTAATCGGCGTTGGCCAGCGCGGTCAGGTATTCGGGCGAGTGGGCCTTGGCCACCACCATCTCAAAGCCGTCCGGGGCGATCTCAGCGGCCGACTGCGCGGCGTCCGGGAAGGGGGTGACAAATACGATGCGTTCCGACATGTGGTTCCAGCTCCTTTGCGGCAAGCTCTGCATGATAATCCACTCATCAGGCTGGCGCGTTATGGCTACACACTGCAAACCGTGTTTCCATTCCAACCGGAAGATCCACGAGAATGGTGACAGCATGTTTGGATTCTTGAAGAAGCTATTTGCTGGTGACGATACGCCCGCGGCGCCGGTTGACGTTGCGACGGTCGAATACGAGGGCTATCGCATCGTAGCCGCTCCGCGCAAGGAGCCGGAAGGGTTCCGTATTGCCGGGCGAATCGAGAAGGACGTCGACGGCGAGACGAAGGTGCATCCATTTGTGCGCGCCGATGTGTATCACGACCTGGACGCTACGGCTGACATGGTTGTGCACAAGGCCAAACGCATGATCGATGAGCAGGGTGACCGTATCTTCGAGCGTTGAGGATCGCGCTGAACGCGATGAGGGCAAGCATGAGCGAACGCATAATTTCTGCCGATTCACATGTGCAGGAGCCGGATGAACTCTATGACGAGTTACCGGCGGACCTGCGGGAACGGGCGCCCAGGATTGTCACCGAAGCGGATGGACGCACTTACAAGGTGACCGACGGGAAACGGCCGCGGCGCATCGATCTCGCGGACACACTGGCGAACGAGGACGATCAGAACCGTGAGTTTCGATCAGACCCGACTGGCGGGCGCGACATCGAACGTCGCCTAGCCGACCAGGCACGCGACGGTGTCTCAGCCGAGGTCTTGTACCCAAACAGTTCGTTGTCGCTTTACAACTCGCCGCATCCCGGCTTCCAGATCGCGGTCGCAAAAGCCTACAACAACTGGATCATGGCGCTGTTTGGTCCGCATCCCGACCGTTTTGTGCCCGTTGCGATATGCCCGGTGGCGGACATTCACGCAGCGTGCGCGGAGGCAGAACGCATCGCGAAGCTGGGGTTTCGTGCGGTCAAAGTGCCTATCACGGTCAGGGCCAAGCCGTATAACCATCCGGATTATGAGCCGTTCTGGGCTATTTGCGCAGAGGCCGGTCTGGTTGTCAGCTTCCACGCGTTCTCCAACGCGGAGGACCAGTACCCGGAAGACTGGGGCGAAGAAACTGGCACTGGCGGTGCGCTGACGCTGATGGCGACCAGTATGATCGACGGCATGAACCCAGTTACGTTGCTGATTGCCTCCGGGGTATTGATGCGCCACCCGACGCTCAAGTTTGTCGTGGTTGAGTGTGGGGCAGGGTGGCTCGCGTGGTTGTTACACGTGTTAGACGAGCAGTACGACAAGAAACACATGTGGATCCAGCCGAAGCTGGATCTGCGTCCTGGCGAATATTTCAAACGCCAGGGGCACGTCACATTCAGTGATGATCCGATGGCGTTGAAGACGCTTGAGTTCACAGGCGCGGATGGCTTGATGTGGGGGAGTGATTACCCACACGACGAAGGGACCTTCCCGCACTCACAGGATGTGATCGAGCGCACCTTTGCTGGCGTCGATCCACGTCACCGACAACAGATTGTTAACGATAACGCAGCGGCGTTATACGGCTTCGCCCGAGGCTGACAAAGAAATTCAAGGAGACTGCGCATGAGCTGGGAACCCGAACTCGAAGAGCTACGTCGCCGCGAGGCGTTCGCACGCGAGCTCGGCGGCCCTGAGAAGGTCAAGCGGCAGAAAGACGCCGGCAAGATGACCGTGCGCGAGCGGGTCCTAGCGCTGGCAGATGCAGGATCGTTTCGGGAGATTGGCGCGATTGCCGGCCGTGGCGAATACGACGAGCACGGTGATCTCAAACATCTGACGCCATCCAACTTCGTATTTGGACGCGCGCAGATCGACGGCCGCCGCGTAGTGATTGGCGGGGATGATTTCACCGTGCGAGGCGGGTCAGCGGACGCCACCATCAAAGAGAAGCACATCATGGCCGAGCAGATGGCAAACGAACTGCGCATGCCATTGGTACGGCTGGTTGAAGGCTCCGGTGGCGGCGGCTCGGTGAAGACCATCGAGACCACCGGCCGCGCGAACGTGCCCGGTGTGGCTGGCTTCGAATACGTGGTGTCGAATATGTCAACGGTGCCCAATGTGTCGTTGGGGCTTGGCTCGGTCGCGGGGCTTGGCGCCGCCTATATGGCGGCGTGCCACTACTCGGTGCTGGTGAAAGATCTGTCAGCCTTGTTTGTGGCCGGGCCGCCGGTTGTCGCCCGGGTTGGCGAATCCCTGGACAAACAGGAACTCGGCGGCTGGGAGGTCCACACCAGCAACGGCGCCGTGGACCATGCGGTGGATAGCGAAGAAGAAGCCTTCGAGTGCACCCGGAAGTTCCTCTCTTACCTGCCATCATCCGTGTTTGAAGTGCCGCCCAGAGGCTCGCAACACGACGATCCGAACCGCACCGATGACAAGCTGATCTCCATCGTCCCGCGCAACATCCGCCAGGTCTACAAGATGCGCCGCATCATCAACTCGGTGGTGGACGAAGGCAGTTTCTTCGAGATGGGTGAGCGCACGGGCAGGGCAGTTATCACCGGTTTTGCGCGATTTGATGGCTGGCCCGTCGCCTTGATGGCGAGCGACCCCTACCACTACGGCGGCGCATGGACTGCCTCCACCTGCGACAAAGTCACACGTTTTATCGATCTGGCGGAAACCTTCCACCTGCCGGTTGTGTATCTGGTCGATTGCCCCGGCTTCCTGATCGGCAAAGAAGCTGAAGAGCAGGCCACCATCCGCCACGGCGTGCGCACCATGTCAGCCATGTTCCAGGCCAACACACCGTGGTGCGCGATCATCATCCGCAACTCCTTTGGCGTCGCGGGCGCAGCCCATCGTAACGGTGCGCGCGTGCACTACCGCTATGCCTGGCCATCGGGCCGGTGGGGCTCCTTGCCACTAGAAGGTGGTATCGAAGCCGCCTACCGTGCCGAGATCGACGCGGCTGATGACTCCGCCGCCAAGCTCGAAGAGATCGAGGAGCGCCTGCAGAAACTGCGCTCACCCTTCCGGTCCGCCGAAGCGTTCCTGATCGAGGAGATCGTGGATCCGCGCGAGACCCGCCCGCTCATCTGCGAGTTCGCCAACATTGCGGCGCCGCTGCGCGAGCCGGGTCGGCGGACGTTTGGGATGCGGCCTTGAGTCTCTGAGCCCGGGTTAGCGGGCCCGAAGTCGACGCAGTTGCTGCAATGAGAGTGGACAAAGCAGCCCTTCGACTTGTCCGATCGTGACGCGACGATCGAGCTGACGTAGCCAACTGAATAGCACGGAGCGACTAGCTCCCCTGCAAATGCTATAGTGCGCGCCCCGCCTCGTCCCTAGCACCGATCTCCCGTTTGACTCGTTCTTCAGTGAGGACCTAAGCCCGTGACCGCAACTTCGATGGATGAACTGGTAGCGCTGGCCAAGCGCCGTGGTTTCATTTTTCAATCCAGTGATATTTATGGCGGTTTGCAGGGAGTGTATGACTATGGTCCGTTGGGCGTGGAGCTCAAGAACAATCTGAAAGCTGCCTGGTGGCGCTCGATGGTGTACGAGCGTGACGACGTGCAGGGTCTGGATGCGGCCATCCTGACCAACCCGCTCACTCTGCGTTATTCCGGTCACGAGGCAACATTCACCGATCCGTTGGTCGACTGCCGGGCATGCAAGAGCCGCTGGCGCGCCGATCACCTGGAAGGCAACAAGTGCCCGGGTTGTGGATCGGAAGATTTGACCGAGCCGCGCCCGTTCAACCTCATGTTCCAGACGCAGGTAGGCCCTGTAGACGATGGCAGTTCGTTTGCCTATCTGCGCCCGGAGACGGCGCAGGCCATTTTCACGAACTTCAAAAACGTGCTGGACTCGACTTCACCGAAGCTGCCATTTGGTATCGCGCAGATCGGTAAAGCGTTCCGTAACGAAATCACCCCGCGTAACTTCATCTTCAGAGTGCGCGAATTTGAGCAGATGGAGCTCGAGTTTTTTGTCAAACCGGGTGAGGACGAACAGTGGCACGACGACTGGGTAAAGGAGCGTATTCGTTGGTGGGGCGAACAAGGCGTCGCTGAGAGCCAGCTGGAGCTTTATCACGTGCCGGCTGATGAACTAGCTCATTACTCCAAGGCGACAGTGGACTTGATGTATCGCTTCCCGCATGGACTGGAAGAACTCGAGGGCATCGCCAACCGCACCGACTTTGACCTTGGCTCACACTCCAAGAACCAGGATGACTACGATATCCAGGCCAAGGTGGACCCTAACTCGCACTCCAACGCCAAGATGGTTGTGCAGGACCTTGGCTCGAAGAAGTGGCAGGTGCCTTACGTTATCGAGCCTTCGGCTGGCGTGGACCGCGGCGTGCTGGCGGTGATGAACGAGGCGTACACCGTTGAGGAACTGGAGAACGGCTCAACCCGAACGGTCATGTCGTTCAAGCCCCACCTCGCGCCGCTGAAGGTTGCCGTGTTGCCGCTGAAGCGCAATCACGAGGGCATCGTCAGCAAAGCCAAGTCGATCAAACAACAGCTGCAGAAGCTGGGGCTCGGCCGCATCCTCTACGAGGACACCGGCAATATAGGTAAGGGTTACCGCCGCCACGACGAAGTGGGTACTCCGCTTTGTGTGACCGTCGACTTCCAGACGATCGAAGAAGACGACTCCGTCACGGTGCGCGATCGCGACACCATGCAGCAGTCGCGCGTCAACGTTGCGGAGCTCTCGGACTATGTGCGCGAAGCGCTGACCTGATTTCGAAGGCCCCGAGCTTGGGCCCGAAGCCCCGACCTCAAGCCCGGAGTCCTGGCGCAAAGTTCGAACTCCCAACTCGCGATCTCAAGTTCTAGACACCGAGCTTGAGTCCGTGCGTGACCAATCCTGGCCCGCGCATATTCCAAGTCTGGTTTTCGCGTGTGTGCGCCATCTCTGATGTGCGCCCAACCGCAGCAGCAAAACCGTTTTTCCATGACCCATCGTCAGAAGAGATCGCGAGTTTTGTGGTTGTGTCAGCTATTGCGAATTCAGTTTTGCGAGTTGATGGCTTCTAAATCCAAAGGAAGCAGAAGATCGCAAAAATGGCACACGCCCGGCCAGATCGTCTTGATGTCAGCGCTCGCTGCCCGACGATGTAGACGTCTCCACCCACGCCGATGACCTCGGGGTGCAGAAACTGCAACGCACCTAATCTGCCCGGTAACGGCTGCTCACGGGAGAGGTGCGGAGCGAAGCGAGGGACTAACACAGCATGTCAGCTTATCCACGTGTATTGTTGAGCGCGTATCAATGTGCCCCGGGTGAAGGGCTGGAATCTGAGCTTGGTTGGCAGTGGTATCGCCGGCTCGCCGCGCGTACATCCACTACGTTGGTGACACACGTTCGCAATCGCGAAGCGCTGGAGGACGCCGGCTCCCCGTCAACGGGCTCCGATGTGGTCTACATCGATACGGAGCGGTTCGCGGGGCGATGGTATCGCAAGGTCAGCTAGATGTTCCAGAACAGTGATCGCGCGAAGGCTTTGCTAAGAATGCTGGACTTCTATGTGTACGATCACGCCATGGTGCGAGGCCTGGAAGAGCGTCGTGACGACTGGGGCGTCGTGCATGCCGTCACGCCCGTATCGCCACTGGCAGCGACGCAATTGCACAAGCTGGAGCTGCCGTTAGTGCTCGGTCCCTGGAACGGCGGGATGACTATCCCTTCACATGTACGAAGAACCACGCGTAACCACTTGAGCTGACTACCTCCGTTGCATCACTTCGCGAAGCTCTACGATGGCATCATCGGGTCTAAGCGAAACGCGGACGTTGTGTTGAGCGCGACGCGCGCGACCACAAAAAGCATTGCCGCGCGTTACCGCGCGCGATGCGTGCAGATGTTGGACAACGGCGTCGACCTGACGGTGTTCGAAGCGAAGGCATGGCCCGAGGCACCGTCGGCCGACAACCCGTTGCGGGTTTGTTTTGTGGGTTCTCTGATTCCCGAGAAGGCGGTGAATCTGCTGCTGCACGCGGTGCAACGCATGCGCGAGAAATTTCCCATCGAAGCTCATATCGTTGGTGATGGTCCGCTGCGTGCGGAGCTTGAGCGCTGCGCGCACGATCTGCGTGTTAATGACATCGTGACATTTCATGGCACATTTCCCCCCGCCGGGGTCGCCGGGCAATTACAAGCCGCTCATCTGACGTGTTTGCCATCGGTACGCGAATCGAGTGGTGCTGTTGTGCTGGAGACGATGGCCTGCGCCAGACCATCCGTAGTCGTCAACCACGGTGGGCGTTCCGAACTCGTGAAGTTTGACGTTGGCGTCGATTTACGCCCAAAAAACGAAGAGACGATTGTTGCGGGATTGTGCAAGACGTTTGTCGACGTCGTCCGCCGCCCGCATATCTGGCGCGAGCGTGGCGAGACCGCTCGCCGCCGTGCGGAGTGGCACTACAGCTGGGACTACAAAATCTCGGCCGCTCTGGGGGTATACCTCGGGCTACGGCGGCGTCGCACGGCGCATGAATTCGTTAGATTGAGCAGAGCTTAACTCTCGAGTTCGGTCCTGCGCCCAACCAAAAGACCCACCATGTGAGTTAACCCATCAAGGGATTTTGTAGATTCTTCTAGATCTGATTTCCCGGGGAATTGAGGCACATTGCCGATTCACGTTTTGGCCTCGGCGAAGTACGTTAACCATGGCGGCGGCTAGTGGATGGGCAGTGTCTGTGAAACCATGGAAATTTCTACATGTTCGGACGTGATCGCGACCGGCACGCAGTAATTGCGCCAGGTTTATCCTGATTTTCCGAAGATGGCGAACGCCACCGCATCGGACGCGCACATCTTTGACAAGCTGCTGAACTGGGCAAACTCCGCTGGTAGCGGTGCAACCGTGCACATTGCGAAGCCGCTGCAGGCGCTGACGCGCTTCGGCTTGAAGACCTGTGCAGGGATCCTGCGGATGGCCCTGGAGCAGGTTGTGCTGCTCAAAACCGAGCTGGCGGGCTTCTTCTTGAACCGGAACCTCTATGTCGCGGTTGCTTGTCGTTCGATGAACGAGGGCATACGCCCCGAGGGCATCCTCCTAGGGCATACCCCTCGAGCATTGGCCGCTCTGTACGCGGTCAGCCAACAGTAACAATTGTACGCTTACAGCATGGGGATGTTCGAGGATATTGGCGCGTTGGTACTCGCCAACGAATCGACGCCGGATTACTCCCGGTCGCTCACCGTCGTGGAGCGACAGTGTGCGAGTTGATTCTCAAGCATGAATCAACGGTATGGGCCGTGTTGTGCACCCGCCACGCTGACGCAGCAGTTTGTCGTGACCTGATACATGCCCTGGCAGGACCACCGGCTTGCAATGCTGGAATAGCTGCAGGCGGCCTGCTCACTCGCCCCATGGGCTTACCACATCAGATCGTCAGGGACCTTGAACTCCGCGTATGGGTCATCCTCGTTCCCAACATCGTCCGCTTCGTCATCACTATCGTTCAACAGAACCACGCGTTCTTCGTCGCGCGCCAGGATCTTGCGTGCCACACCCGCTGGCACGATGGCGACGGTCTCGGCCTGACTCACCAGCGCGACTGAGCCAAGCGCCAATGCCTTGCGAACGCCTTCGCTTACGTGCAACGTTTTGACGGTGCCGTCTAGCGTGTAACTGAACGTTGTGGCTTCGTCTCCGCGGTCAACGATGTTCATGTCAATCAATTGTTGTATCTGCGCCTGTACCGCACGTGCTTCGGCGCGGGCCTGTTGCTCGCGATTGAGTGCGCGGTCGCGCTCAACTTTTTCCGCGGCTGCGCGTGCGAGCTCCACTGTGCGAGCCGCATCCTCGTCGGCGCCGCCCGCGCGTTTACGTTTGTTCTTCTTACGCTTCTCTGCGTTCGCCTGACGCGCCTTTTGCGCGCTGACGAGGCCACTCTTGCGCAATTGGTCTTGAAGAGAGTTCGCCACCGCTCGTTCCTCGTGTGGTAACCGTACTTTCGTAGCGCACATGATCGCATTGCGTCGGGCTGACTCCAAGCGCCGCACGCAGCGTGACGCCGCGCAGTTAGTCCATGACCCGCTTGAACGTGTGTCGGCGGTTATGCGTATGCGGGCGCACCTCGGTTGGCCAGCGACCTTCCTCGATCGCATCCGCCCAGGCTTGTGACGTCAATACGTCAGGGCTCTCAACTTCATAGTGCGCCGAATACTTCGGCTCGTCCGTGAGACTGACCTCCTTGACCTCGCCAGCCATGTTGACGGCAAAATCCTGATTGACGACGCGTGTCGCCGCCACAACCCCCGGGACCTTCAGCAGGTTCGGGATGTGCTCTTTGTCGTACACCTCGTTGAAGAGCTCTTCTTTGGCCGGATCAACATCCATTGATGCGGTGAAAATGAACTTGCCAGTGTTGGCCATCGTCGCCTCCAGGTTTTGCGCTGCTTACCATGCAACCTAGCAGCGAGGGCATGCTTGTCACAAGTACTCGTCGCGGTCGGCCGAGGCGCGTCGCAAGTCATCGCAACGCGTTCAAAACTGGATCTGGCGCAAGTACCAGTGGCGCGCGACCAGCGCCGCGAGCACGGTCAACAGGATCGAAAGCGCTCCGGGCGTCTTTCCAGCAGACATTTGCGCAGCCCCGAACCGCGAAGGAAGTTGTCTTCAATCCAGCACAGTGACTGCATTGCCTGGAGGGTGCAAGGGAATCCCTAATGGGAACCTAACGCCTGTTGCTTGAGCCGGTCCATCCAGCCTATTGTCCATCAGGGCTTACAAACCTTGTGCTCCAGGCCTACAGACAACCCTGAATCGAACTGGGAGACTGCCGCCCATCTCGCAACCACACGGGTGCCAGCGGCGACGATATCCCGGTGGTCGATGGTCAGGACCACGCCATATCCGGCGGAGATGGCACCGATGTCGTGATTGCCGTTGATATC
>MDTA01143689.1_pt1 | contig 15235 bp, 13 predicted proteins | sample 811151 | NCBI WGS metagenome assembly MDTA01 (sample SAMN05326648, study PRJNA326480) | marine metagenome | isolation source: seawater | place: Indian Ocean: South | collected 2010 | reverse complement strand
ATTAGGAATGTAGCTCAGTTGGTTAGAGCATCGTCTCGACAAGGCGAGGGTCGTCGGTTCGAATCCGACCATTCCTACCATTACTCCTTTGGTAATAGAAAGGGACACGTGAACTTAATACTTTAAAAATCAGGATGACCCCATGATAAGCATTACGCTTCCCGACGGAAGCAAGCGAGATCTTTCGAGCCCTACAACGGTTCATGATTTAGCGAAGATGATCGGGCCGAGCCTAGCCAAGGCAACGATAGCGGGAGAGGTAAATGGTTCATTGTGCGATGCGAGTGACTTGATCAGCGAAGACTCTCACGTTCGAATAATTACTGCCAAAGACAAAGAGGGTTTAGAAATAATAAGACATTCTTGCGCTCATCTTATCGGCCATGCGGTTAAGCAACTCTTCCCTGAGGCCAAGATGGTGATTGGCCCAGTGATAGAGGATGGCTTCTACTATGACATCTCAACAAATGTTCCTTTCTCTTCTGAGGACTTATTAAAAATTGAAGTTCGAATGAAACAGTTGATCGCCACAGAATATGATGTAGTGAAAAAGATGGTTAGCAGACAGGAAGTCATTGAAGAGTTTTCTGTTCGGGGCGAAGAGTATAAGTTGCGATTAATAGACGATATGCCTGAAGAGAAAGAAATGGGTCTCTATTACCACGAAGAGTATATAGATATGTGTAGAGGACCGCACGTGCCAAATACTCGGTTCTTAAAGAATTTTAAGTTGACCAAGGTTTCGGGAGCTTATTGGAGAGGCGATTCAAAAAACGAGATGCTACAAAGAGTCTATGGAACCGCATGGGCCGATAAAAAGGACTTACAGGCTTATCTCAAAAAAGTAGAGGAATCCGAGAAGCGGGATCATCGTAAGTTAGGCCGGAAGCTTGATTTGTTCCACTTCGGCGAAGAGGCGCCTGGTTCAGTGTTTTGGCATCCAAAGGGTTGGACGCTCTTTCTACAGTTGCTCGAATATATGCGGGAGCGTCAGAGAGCGTCGGGATATGTGGAAGTGAACACTCCCGATGTTATGGATAGGGGTTTGTGGGAAACTTCAGGACATTGGTTTAACTATCGTGAACACATGTTTTCGACTCAAACTGAGGATGAACGCATTTTCGCCCTCAAACCAATGAACTGCCCGGGTTCAGTCTCAATGTTTGCGCAGGGTTTAAAAAGTTATCGAGATTTACCGATACGCATGGCCGAGTTCGGGAAGGTCCATCGATATGAGCCCTCTGGCGCGTTGCACGGTTTAATGCGAGTTCGTCATTTTACTCAAGACGACGCGCATATTTACTGTACTGAAGAGCAAATGGAGCAAGAGTGTATTGATGTAGTGGCACTTGTACTAGATATTTACAAAGAATTTGGCTTTGAAGATGTTGTTATAAAGTTGTCTACCAGGCCTGAAAAGAGGATTGGTAGCGATGAGGTTTGGGATAAGCTTGAAGGAGCTCTAACCAACTCGCTTAATGTGATGGGTCTAGAATATGTCCTTTATCCAGGAGAGGGAGCTTTCTACGGTCCGAAACTAGAGTTTGTTTTACGGGATGCTATTGGCCGAGACTGGCAGTGTGGCACCCTGCAAGTTGATATGAATTTACCGGAGCGATTTGACATCACTTACGTTGATGAAATGGGAAAAAGGGATAAACGTCCTGTGATGTTGCATCGCGCGCTCTTTGGTTCGTTGGAGCGATTTGCAGGGATATTGATCGAACACTATTCTGGAGACTTGCCAGTCTGGCTCTCTCCTGTGCAAGCAGTGCTGTGTAATATTTCCATCGGACAAGAGGAATATATGGCTGGTTTGTCGGAAATGTTAATTTCAAAAGGGTTTCGGATTGAAACAGATGTTAGAAATGAGAAAATTGGACTTAAAATAAGAGAACACACCATTCAAAGAGTCCCCTTCATGCTGGTAATCGGCGCTAACGAAGTTGTCAACGGCAGTGTGTCTGTGAGGACCAGATATGGCGATAATCTAGGGACAATGAGCAAAGAAGAATTTGTTTCACTGCTAAACAAGCATATTAGAGCCAAGAGATGGATAAATAATAATGACGAATCTTAGGATTTTGATATAATCCGCGTCCCTAGATGATTTAAGGAGAAAATTGTATCAAAGAAAACTCGAAAAAATCTCGTATCAATGAAGAGATTGACGTTCCAACGGTGAGATTAATTGGGGCGAACGGACAGCAAGTAGGCATCGTACCAATCGAAGAAGCTTTAAAGGAGGCGAAGTCAGAAAAACTTGATTTAGTGGAAATAGCTCCACTAGCAGACCCCGTAGTATGCAAGATATTGGATTATGGGAAGCATGTTTTCGAGGCAAAAAAAGGAAAAGCAGCTGCAAAAAAAAAGCAGCGGAGGATGCAAGTTAAGGAAATGAAATTTCGTCCAGGGACGGATGAAGGCGATTATCAAGTAAAGCTCAGAAGCCTTACTAGGTTTTTAAACGATGGGGATAAAGCTAAGGTTACCCTCAGATTCAGAGGAAGGGAAATGGCTCATCAGGAGCTAGGATTGGAGCTTTTAAAAAGAATAGAAAAAGATTTATTAGAGATTGGAACGGTGGAGATGTTTCCCAAGATGGAAGGGAGGCAACTGATCATGGTCTTAGCGCCGAACGGAAAGAAGAAAGTAATTCCAAGCTCGAACGAAACCAGAGGATAATAAGCACATAAATTTTTGCCTGTCTCAGTAAACTAACATAAATGGGAATTGGGTAAGAGAAAAAACAAGGTTGATGAAGGGTAGTAAAATGCCGAAACTAAAAACAAGTAGTGGGGCTGCGAAAAGGTTTAAAAAAACCGCGAAGGGTTACAAGCATCGTAGATCGTTTAGAAATCACATCCTCACAAAAAAAAGTACTAAGCGTAAACGTCATCTGAGAGGTATGAAGGAAGTCGCCGCATCTGACGCTCCGTTGATAAAACGCTTGCTGGGAGAATAAAAAATGCCAAGGATCAAAAGGGGCGTGACAGCCAATCGAAGACATAAAAAAGTTCTGAAAGTCGCAAAGGGCTACTATGGGGCTAGGTCCCGGATTTTTAGAGTGGCGAAGCAAGCAGTTACTAAGGCTGGACAATATGCCTACAGAGATAGACGGGTCAAAAAAAGAACGTTCCGAGCTCTTTGGATCCAGCGAATCAACGCAGCGGCAAGAGAATGTGGGTTGTCATACAGTTCATTTATTGATGGCTTGAAAAAACAGAACGTAGAGATTGATAGAAGAGTTCTAGCGGACTTAGCATTTAATAAAAAAGAGGCTTTCACTGCGCTTGCTGACAAGGTAAAAGGATCTAAAGCTGCTTGATCGATATCAATTTATAAGGCTTTTTGAAAAAGTAGATTAGATACGTGGCAACCCTAGAAAACATTCTTGGAAGAGCGAAAAAAGATATCACCTCCGCAGACGATTTGGATTCCTTGGATTCGATTCGTGTTAAGTACCTAGGGAAAAAAGGAGAACTCTCAGCGCTTCTAAAAGGATTGGGGAAACTCCCCAAGGATGAGCGGCCTGCCAAAGGTGCCCTAATTAATGAACAGAAGCAAAAATTAGTGCACTTTCTCGAAGTTAGGAAGCGCGAAATAAGAGCCCGGGTTGAAAAAGAAAAAGTAGAATCAGAGTTCGTTGATATCACGTTGTCCGGACTTGGTTCTTCCACTGGAGCTTTGCATCCAATCACTCAGGTTCTCAATTTGATTGAAGATTTCTTTTCTTCTGCTGGGTTTTCAGTTGTTGAGGGGCCCGAGATCGAAGATGACTACCATAACTTTGAAGCCCTGAATATTCCGAAGCATCACCCAGCGCGAGCAATGCACGATACTTTTTATTTCAACAAAGAATTATTGCTCAGGACCCATACCTCGCCCGTTCAAGTGAGAGTGATGGAAGAGCAAAGGCCACCTATTAGAATTATTTGCCCTGGTCGAGTCTTCAGGGTCGATCATCCCGATCCTTCGCATTTGCCAATGTTTCATCAAGTTGAAGGTTTAGTTGTTGATACTAACGTAACGTTTGCTGATTTGAAGGGCATGATAATTCAGTTTCTCCGAGCATTTTTTGAGAAAGAAGAGTTAAAAGTTAGATTTAGGCCTTCTTATTTCCCTTTTACTGAACCCTCAGCTGAGGTAGACGTCTCTTGTGTCAATTGCAATGGAGAGGGATGCAGGGTCTGTAGCCATACTGGTTGGCTCGAAGTAATGGGATCCGGGATGGTTCATCCAAGGGTATTGCAAAGCGCTGGGATAGACTCAGAGATATATACGGGACTCGCTTTCGGTATGGGACCGGACAGATTGGCCATGTTGCGATACAACATCAGTGATTTAAGACACTATTTGGACAACGATTTACGATTTTTAGATCAATTTAGGTAGGTTTTCAATGAAGTTCAGTGAGAGTTGGGTGCGTGAGTGGGTAAATCCCAAGGGGGATACAGACAGCCTCGTCACTCAGCTCACCATGGCAGGACTAGAAGTCGATTCGGTGGAGCCGGTCTCTGGCCCATTAGAGAACGTGATTCTCGCAGAAATAATCTCAGTCGACACGCATCCCAACTCAGAAAATCTCAAGATTTGTTTGGTAGACACAGGAAGTGACCAACTACAAATTGTTTGTGGCGCGCCAAACGCAACCCCCGGAATACGGGTGGCCCTCGCGTCCATAGGCGCCGTTCTTCCTTCCGGAGAAAAGATTACTAAAGCGTCAATTAGAGGTATTGAATCACTGGGAATGTTGTGTTCCGAAAAAGAGCTGGGCCTTAGCGAGGAGAATTCTGGTATCGCTCAGTTTCCGTTGGATGCGCCTATTGGTGCTTCAATTTACGAATATTTGGGCCTTTCGGACTCTGTAATCGATGTTGACCTAACTCCAAACAGAGGAGACTGCCTTTCGATACTTGGAGTAGCAAGAGAGGTTGGGTTTTTAAATGAGATTGATATCACGCGACCCGATTTTTCTTCGCTAGAGCCTAAAGTGAAGGACAAGCAAGAGATTGAAATAATATGTTTTAACGAATGTCCAAAATATTTAGGGCAAGTCCTTAAAGGGATTGATCCGAAAGTGCTCACGCCCGTTTGGATGAAAGAAAAACTTAGACGAGCTGGTTTGCGTTCCGTCGACCCAGTGGTTGATGTCACTAACTATGTAATGCTTGAATTAGGACAGCCGTTGCACGCTTACGATTTTGATAAACTGGAAGGCAAGATTTCGGTCAGAAGATCAACAAAAGGAGAAGAAATTGTACTCTTGGGCGGAAATGAGATCGCTATAGAGCAAGGTTCGATTTTAATTACTGATGAAGCTGGGCCAATTGGGTTAGCTGGAATAATGGGAGGGCAGAGAACCTCGGTTTCAGCTTGCACCAAGAATGTTTTCTTAGAAAGTGCATTTTTCTCTCCAATTTCTTTGTCAGGAAAAGCCAGAACTCACGGCTTATCTACAGATGCCTCTCATAGGTTTGAGCGCGGAGTAGATTGGGAGGGTCAAGAGTTAGCGTTGAACAGAGCAATTCAGTTGCTGCAAGAAATCGCGGGAGGCGAAGCAGGTCCTCTCACAAAAGAGGTTAATGAGAAAGGTTTACCAAAAATCAAAATTGTTAATCTTCGACAAGCTCAGATAGAGAGAGTTCTTGGTATCGCAATAGAAAAATCGAAAATCGAGAGAATTTTTTCTTGGTTAGGGCTTGTTGCGAAGTTCCGAGATTCACGATCTGAAAAAGTGTGGGAAGTATCAGTCCCGCCACATCGTTTTGACATAAATTTAGAGATAGACTTGATAGAGGAAATTGGAAGATCTTTTGGTTACGATCGATTGCCTAGCCGAACACTTTCAGCAAAGCTGGAGATTTCGCCACCCCGCGGTAGTCGTTCTCTCCAAAAAAAACTGGCAGGACATCTTGTCTCGCGGGGTTATAACGAGGCTATTACCTATAGTTTTGTAGACGCTCAAACCTCAAAATTATTGAACCCGGAAGAAAATATCATTCGGTTAGCTAATCCTCTTTCATCTGAAATGTCCTCAATGCGAAATAGTATGTGGCCTGGCTTACTTAAAGCCGTTTTGTATAACCTGAATCGTCAGAAGGACCGGGTAAGGCTTTTTGAGATTGGTCTTTGTTTTAATTTAAAAAAAAGAGAAGACGGTCTATCGCTGCAAAACATTAGACAAGAAAAAAAAATCGCTTTTGTGGCGACAGGGCGAAAAAATCAGGAGAATTGGACTAGCGAAGTAGATGAGATAGGTTTTTTTGATCTTAAAGGAGACTTAGAGAGCCTTTTACTTCTGGCTCAAGTTGACAAAGAAATTTGTTTCGCAAGGAGTTCAAATCCTGCTTTTCATCCAGGCCAGTCAGCAGACATATTAATTGGAGGCAAGAAGTGCGGAATGTTAGGTCAATTAATATCTTTGACACAAAAAGAGCTTGGGCTTCGTGAGAAAGTTTTCCTTTGCGAAATTGATCTATCTGCTTTGGGGGGTGCAAGAGTTGTTCAGAGCAAAAAGCTTTCGAAATTCCCTGGGATAAGAAGAGACTTATCTTTTATTGTCGATCGCGAGACTGAAGTTTCAGAAATGATTTCTCTGGTTAAACAATGTTCTGATTTACTGAAAGACTTAATTGTTTTTGATGTCTATCAAGGCGATGGTATTGATTTGAATAGAAAAAGTATAGGATTAGGCTTGACCTTCCAGGACGCTTCACGCACTCTTACAGATGTTGAGGTTGATTCTGCTGTATCAAACGTTGTCAATCATTTAAGGTCTGAAATGAAAGCCGAGCTTAGGGATTAAGAATGACAGCACTAACGAAAGCCGAGATGGCTGAAACGCTTTATTTGGAGCTAGGTATAAATAAGCGCGAGGCCAAAGATTTAGTAGACTTGTTTTTCGAGGAAATTCGAGTATCCCTAGAGGCGAATGAAGAGGTTAAGCTCTCCGGGTTTGGGAATTTCGAATTGAGAGATAAGCGTCAAAGGCCTGGAAGAAACCCTAAAACAGGCGAAGACATACCCATATCTGCTCGAAGAGTAGTTACTTTTAAGCCCGGTCAAAAATTAAAGGCTAGAGTAGAAGTCTATGCTGGACCAGAAAAACAAAAGTGACTTACCTCCAATACCAGGTAAACGGTATTTCACGATAGGGGAAGTTAGTTCTTTGTGCTTGGTCAAGCCACATGTGCTCAGGTATTGGGAACAAGAATTTACTCAACTTAACCCCGTAAAGAGAAAAGGCAATAGAAGGTACTATCAACGAGAAGATCTACTCACAATACGATTGATTAAATCCTTGCTTTATGACCAAGGCTACACCATTGAGGGCGCAAGGAAACAACTCATCGGTGAGGAGGTTAAGGAAAATAAATCGAGGTATATGCAGTTGATTAACCAGACGCTATCAGAGTTAGATGAGATTTTACTAATTTTGAAGGCATAAATTCGTTGCAGTAAGCGCTGCAATAAAAATTGGGTCGTAACGCTTGGTTGAATAGCTATACAATCTAGGCTTGTAATTAAAGATAAAAAGCAATTACTCGGGGCGTGGCGCAGTCTGGTAGCGCACCACACTGGGGGTGTGGTGGTCGTAGGTTCAAATCCTGCCGTCCCGACCAAACTTGAGATCTCGCGCGATGAAGGCTACCAATCTTACTTATCTGACTTACCTTTTTGAAAAAATGGCTCTCTTTTGGAAAACTTTGTCATTTTAATTCAGGCAAGCGAGAATTTTCGAGTTCTGATCTTTTCCACTACAAGCACTCTTTTTTGCTTTCTCTCGCTCTTGTTATTTCCCAGGTTTTGGTCTGCTATAGTCTCCTTTACTAGTGGGCCTGTTAAACATATCGGTAATCCCCGCGGTAGCTTGCCATCAGGAGCCGGTCTTTTTTTTTCGGGTGTTTATATGATCGCTGGATTGATTTTCCAGAGTGCTGGGAACGATTTTCTTGAGAGAACAGATCTGCTCTTTTACTTAGCACCGCTTTTTCTAATGTCCGCCGCCGGTTTCTTAGATGATATCTACGAATTTCCTTGGTTCCCCCGATTATTTTTTTATTTCTTGATCTCGCTTTGTTTTGTTGTTGTTACTCAGCCATCAGGACTTCTTTCAGAGCCGGACCCTCAAAATTTTGCAATCATTAGCGTCTCGCTCTCGGTATTGGTTCTTTTATGGATAACTAACCTTTATAACTTTATGGATGGTATTGATGGCTTGGCTGCCAGCCAAGCCATTTTTGTTCTGCTCTCTAGTTCGCTTATATGTCTGCTTTTTGGCGTATCTAAACCTTCTCCTTTTATATTTTTTTTGATTGGTCCTTTAGTTGGTTTTTTGCTTCTAAATCTACCAAAGGCTAAGATTTATATGGGTGACTCCGGAAGCATTTTTCTAGGATTCTTCTTCGGTATTACTCTCTTGCATGAAATTGATGTTTCAATTTGGTGTTGGTTGATTCTATTAGGTTGGTTCATAGTAGATGCAACCTCTACCGCTGTAGTTCGTTTGCTTAGGGGTGAGAACCTTACCGAAAAACATCAATCTCACGTCTATCAGCATTTGAACAGAATGTTTGGGGTTTGGAGGGCCTTAATGGCAGTCCATTTTTGCAACTTGTTTTGGTTGTTTCCAATGGCCTCATTTTGCTTCCTCAATCCTCAAATTGGATTTCAAATTTTTATCGCTGCCATGCTTCCTTTATTAGTAGTTCACCTTTATTCTGGAGCTGGCCAGACTGAGCCTTATTTCCTAAGAGATAAGTAAATGTTTGAGAAAAAAAAACGAGTAAACTTGCGTTCTAAAACTAGGTTGATAGGTTTGATCGGTCTTGATGCAGTCCTTCTTTGCTTTGCTTTATGGCTTTCGATTGCTCTCCGTTATGGAGACCTGAGCAGGAATATGTTGCCTTTTTGGTGGCAGTTCCCCCTGGTTTCTGTTGTTAGTGTGTTTGTTTTTTCAAAGCTAGGGCTCTATCGAATTATTGTTCGCTACATAGGGCTAAGTATTCTTCGACCGCTGATGGGCGGCGTTCTGGCTTCAGCGCTAATAGCATCTCTGGCCGCGTTCGTTTTCGAGGCATCCTCTTTTCCTCGGTCGGTTCCAATTATTTTCTTTTTCATCGCCGTCTCTATGCTTTATGGTGCGCGAATTTTTGGTGTTAATTATATTACTCGTTTGTTCTATGTGCGACCGAATCCCGAGAATGTCGCAATTTATGGTGCTGACCAATCTGGTGCGCAACTCGCGCTCTTGCTTCTCAATGACCAACGATACCAACTTGTAGCTTTTGTTGATTCAAATAAAGAGAAACGAAGAACTCTAATACATGGAGTACGAGTCTATGATTTAGAGAACATTAATAGGCTCACCCGTCATTTAAAAATAAAAAGAATTTTCGTGGCTGATGATCTAAAAAATCAACCCTCGGGATTAGCTGTCTTGGATAAACTTTCTGATCTGCCTGTTTTCATAAGTGCCTTGCCGAAAATAAATGATTTATTGGCAGGCAGATTGGATCGGTCTTCAATCCAAGAGGTCGGCATTAGCGATCTTTTGGGTCGAAGGGTTGTGCCACCCAAAAGAGAGCTTATGCACGCGGCTGTAGACAAGAAAAATATTCTGATCACCGGCGCAGCAGGAACAATTGGTTCAGAGTTATGCCATACAATACTCCAGCACGATCCCTTGAGCCTAATTCTGCTAGATCATTCAGAGATAGCGCTTTATAACTTGCAAAATCAGTTGAAAAAAAAATCTGGTAATCGGATCAAGATTATTTTTCTGCTGGGCTCTATTTTAGATCAGGAATATTTAGAGAGCGTGCTCTCAAAATTTCGAATAGATAAAGTCTACCATGCGGCGGCTTACAAGCACGTCCATTTAGTAGAGGAAAATATAATTTCGGGGTTCCGAAACAATGTTTTGGGAACAATGAATCTTGTCGACGCTATTCGGCGATCTCCAGTTGAAGAGCTGGTCCTCATAAGCAGCGACAAAGCTGTGCACCCGAAAAACGTTATGGGTGCAACAAAGAGGCTCGCTGAAATGATCGTTTTGAATTTTGCCCAAAAAGAATCCAGTAAAATATTCAGCTTAGTGAGATTTGGGAACGTTATGAGATCCTCAGGATCAGTTATTCCACTCTTCGAAAACCAGATAAGAAATGGAGGACCCGTTACCGTAACTGATGGGAGGGCAACACGATATTTTATGACTACGCTAGAGGCATCCCAGTTAGTAATCCAGGCCAGTGCAATGGCCGGCGGTGGAGAAATTTTCGTCCTCGATATGGGTGAACCGATAAAGATTGAAACTTTGGCCAAAAAAATGATTCACCTTCATGGAAAATCTTTTGTGGGTGAGTATGCGGGGAATAACAGAGAAAATGAAATAGAGATTAAATACATTGGATTAAGGGCGGGCGAAAAACTCAACGAAAAGTTGTTTGCATTCGAGGAATTTAACAAAACTAGCCATCCACGGATTTTCGTTTCCTGCGAAAGGGATGCAAAGATACTCGAAATCGAATCGGTATGCAGATCGCTAGAGAATGCTTGCAATGCGTCTGATCATAAAGCTATAAAAGATATCGTAGAAGGGTGTATCGACGGTTTCGAAATGGAAAATATTTCATTGGATCCAAGGTGGTAAATTTTATGAAAATGTTGTGTAGAGAAGTGCTGATAGAACGGGAGTATACCCCGGCTGTTGACATAAATATCTGGGTTTGCCCTTTAACAAAATTATCTTAGAGAAATCAAAATTTGAAACTTATTCCTATTATCCTGTGCGGAGGTTCTGGCACTCGGCTTTGGCCGCTATCTCGAGATACCTTCCCAAAGCAGTTTACAAACCTGAGAGGCTCGACATCTCCACTGCAGGAGACTATAAAGCGTTGCGGGCTGATAAAAGGGATATCTCCTCCCGTGTTAGTTTGTGGCGAAGAGCACCGTTTTCTTGTTGCTGAGCAGCTAAGAAGTATGGGAGTAGATTCCTACACCGTTTTGTTGGAGCCGGTTGCCAAGAATACTGCACCGGCACTCGCTTACGCAGCGAATTACATATTGAAACAGGAAAATGCAAATCTTCTTGTTCTTCCATCTGATCATTTTATTGGCAATGATGATTCATTTTTTGAAGCTGTGGAAAAGGCAATCTCGTACTCGGAGAATCAATTCTTAGTTACCTTCGGCATTGAGCCTGTTCGTGCCGAAACAGCGTACGGTTATATACGAAAGGGCAAGGTCAAAGAAGATGCTGTTCGTTTAGTAGAAGAGTTCGTTGAAAAACCCAAAAAAGATATCGCACAAAAATATCTCGATTCCGGTAGCTATCTTTGGAACAGCGGTATATTTGTTTTCCAAGCAAGTTCATACCTCAATGAACTGAGCAGAAAGCGTCCTGATACAAATCAAAAAATCCTCGACTTGATGTCAACATTGGAAGAAGAGAGGGACTTTGTTCGAGTGAATAAAGCGAGTTACGAAACGATTGACAGTGAATCTATTGATTATGCGGTAATGGAGAGTGCTGAAGCAGCTATCGTTATTTCGCTTGATGCAAATTGGAGTGATCTGGGCTCTTGGGATGCCATGCATGCTGCCAGCTTAAACGATCCAAGTAATAACTCGGTTTCGGGAGATGTGTTTCTCAAAGATACCCAAAATAGCCTAATAAGAGCTGACAGCAGGCTTGTAGTTGCGCTTGGTTTGGATAATCTTGTGGTCGTTGAGACTCCTGATGCTGTCATGGTAGCTAACATGTTGGAAGCTCAAAACATTAAGACCTTGGTTTCAGAGCTCAAACAGATAGGACGGGCAGAAGCGTCGATACATCAGAAAGTTTATCGTCCATGGGGTTATTATGAAAACCTCAAGGAGGGACCGCTATACAAAGTTAAAAGGATATTAGTTAGGTCGGGAGAGAGTCTTTCTCTTCAGTTGCATAATCATCGCTCAGAGCATTGGGTCGTAGTTAAGGGTGTTGCGAGGGTTACTATTGAAGAAAATGTTTTTGAATTGAAGGAAAATCAATCATGCTTTATTCCCGAGAAAACGCGGCATCGATTACAAAATAAAAAACAAATTGACCTTGAGATAATCGAGGTACAAACGGGTTCCTATTTGGAAGAAGATGATATTTTGAGGTTCGATGACGAGTACGGTCGTTGAAAAACTTTCAAGATCTCTTAATATTTGCTTCTTAGTAAACGCGTTATACTTTAAAGACCTGTCAACGGATAGCCTATAACTTATGCTTACTAAATGTTTGTTTCCTGCTGCTGGATACGGGACTCGGTTCTTGCCAGCTACAAAAGCAATGCCGAAAGAAATGCTTCCCATCCTTAATAAACCTCTGATTCAATATGGAGTAGAGGAAGCTATCGAGGCAGGTTTCACGGATATAGGTTTTGTCTCTGGCAGAGGAAAGAGAGCAATTGAAGATCACTTCGATATTTCTTATGAACTCGAGCAGCAAATAGCAGGAACATCAAAAGAATATGCGCTAAATGATATTAGAGAAATAATTAGGAGCTGTTCTTTTTCCTACACGAGGCAGAATCAAATGAAAGGCCTTGGTCACGCTATTCTTACTGGAAAGAATTTAATCGGAGATAATCCGTTCGGCGTGGTCTTAGCAGATGATCTCTGCATTGCTGAGCCTGGAGTTTTGAGTCAGATGGTAAGTCTGTATGGTACATACGGTTGTAGCGTGGTGGCAGTAGAGGAGGTGCCAAATAAAGACACTAAAAAATATGGTGTTATTGATGGAGATGAGATTGGGCAAGGGGTTTTCAGGATCTCTAGCATGATTGAAAAACCAGAACCCGAGAAAGCGCCAAGTAACTTAGCCATAATTGGCCGATACATTTTGACGCCCGACATTTTCTCAATCTTAGAAAATCTTGGTCCAGGAGCAGGAGGGGAGATCCAACTAACCGATGCTATAAGTGCCCAGTCAAAAGACAACATGGTGATTGGTTTCAAATTCACTGGTCGAAGGTTTGATTGTGGAACGCTTAATGGTTTCGTTGAGGCAACTAATGTTGTGTTCGGAGGGATAGGCTCTTGAGGATAGCGATTGTGGGCGCTGGTTATGTAGGGCTTGTAACCGCCGCATCTTTCTCTGAAATGGGAAATAATGTGATCTGCGTAGATATTAATAAAGATAAGGTGGATGAAATCCAAAAAGGCAATTTGCCGATATATGAGCCCGGACTCGCGGAATTAGTGAAAAGAAATCTTGCAGCTGGCCGCTTGTCTTTTCGTTGTCAATTAACTGATGCCTTAAGTTCTACTGATATTCTTTTTATAGCAGTCGGCACTCCTGCCGGACCAGATGGTAATGCAGATTTGACCCAATTCTTTGATGTCGCAAAAGTTGTGGGAGAGAATATTGTTGATCCTTTAATAATAGTGGATAAGTCTACTGTTCCTGTCGGCACAGCGGAACAAGTAAAAACTATTATCGATGCGGAAATAAAGAAAAGGGGTTTGGAATTAGAATTTCACGTGGTAAGCAATCCAGAGTTTTTGCGAGAAGGAAGTGCGGTCCAAGATTTTATGTATCCTGATAGAATAGTGGTCGGTGCCGAGAGCGAAAAAAGCCGGCAGGCAATGGAGACTTTATACTCGCCTTTCGAAAAAAAACGAGATCGTCTTCAGTTTGTGGGAGTCAGGGATGCTGAGATGATTAAATACGCGTCAAACGCAATGCTTGCGATGAAGATTTCCTTCATAAATGAAATCGCAGTCATGAGTGATTATTTTGGAGTCGACATAGAGAATGTTCGAAAAGGCATAGGAGCTGATCCCCGAATAGGGTCATCTTTTATATACCCTGGCTGTGGTTACGGAGGTTCTTGTTTTCCAAAGGATACGGCGGTAATGGAGAGAATGGCAAGGGAGGCCGGCCTGGCCCGTAATATTTTTGAAGCCGTCTCAAAGAGAAATGAAATTCAGCAGGAGCTTTTGCTCAAAAAAATACTTCAATATTTTGATGGGTCTATAGTAGGGAAAAGGTTCGCAGTCTGGGGTTTGGCTTTTAAACCTGGTACAGATGACGTTAGGTGTGCGCCTTCACTAAAACTGATTCGAGGAATCTATCGTGAAGGCGCTCAGGCAGTAGCCTATGACCCGCGAGCGGAGAGGAGCGCTGCGAAGGAACTTGCAGATCTAGAAGTAGAATATGCTGGTAATCAATATGAAGCTGTCGAAGAGGTCGATGCTCTAATCGTGGTAACCGAATGGAGGGAGTTTAGGCAGCCTGATTTTTCCTTCCTCAAAAAATCTCTTAGAGAACAGGTGATTTTTGATGGAAGAAATATCTACGACCCAAATGTATGCATTGAGAATGGGCTTGCTTATATCGGGATTGGAAGAAGCTCAGCTCTTTTTCAATAAATTGATCCTCATCTGGAACCAAATCTATGCGCATTTTGATCTTTGGGCCAAATGGTCAGCTCGGTAATAGTCTCAAAGATTTGCAGCCGAAAGGGATGAAGGTTTCTTACGCTGGAAGGTCGGAAGTAGACCTTTCGAATGAAAAAGATCTAAAAGCGTACCTAAAATCCTCCAGACCTCAAATAGTTATAAACGCGAGTGCTTACACTTCAGTAGATAGAGCCGAAAGCGAGGTGGCTTTAGCACATGCGGTAAATTCTGACGCACCTGCCACTATGGCGAAATATGTGAGGTCAGAAAATGCAAAAATATTACACGTCTCTACTGATTACGTTTTCGATGGATATAAGAGGACTGCTTACCTTCCTAATGACGAGAAAAATCCAAGGTCGGCATATGGGAGAAGTAAGCTGGAGGGTGAGGTTGCTCTGTTAAAACATGCTCCGAAGAGTTCGATGATAATAAGGACCTCTTGGCTATTTAGTGAGTACGGCTCAAACTTCGTAAAAACAATGCTCGACTTAATGTCAGAAAAAAAAGACATTTCTGTGGTTTACGACCAAACGGGATCGCCTACTTATGCGAGAGCTCTAGCTGAGGCTATCTGGTTAATCCTTACCCAAAATCGGTTTAAGTCAGGGACATATCATTGGACGAATTCAGGCCAAACCAATTGGTTTGATTTTGCTAATCGGATAAAAAAAGAAGGTGCTAGAAAAGGATTAGTCAACCTGCGGTCGGAAATCTTTCCGGTGCTTTCTCAAGACTATAAAACTGAGGCAGTGAGGCCAGCCTTTAGTGTTTTAAATTGTCAAAGCCTGATAGATCT
>MDTA01114047.1_pt1 | contig 15239 bp, 8 predicted proteins | sample 811151 | NCBI WGS metagenome assembly MDTA01 (sample SAMN05326648, study PRJNA326480) | marine metagenome | isolation source: seawater | place: Indian Ocean: South | collected 2010 | reverse complement strand
CTATCGTCATGCAGATCCCGCCCCGCGAAATCCAGGGGGAGGGACGGTTCGCTGCCAGCGTCGACAACAGGAGGATGCCTAACGCGTGCCAGGCTTGATACGTCACACCCGTTTCCCACCAGGTGAGCGCGACCGGCTCCACATGTGATTTCAGTCCATGGGCCCCGAAGGCGCCTAACCCGACGCTTAGGGCCATGAGCGCAGCACCCGTCATCGCGAGATTCATCGGGCGTCCGCTCGGCGCACGACATAAATCTGTCGCTGGATGTCATCGGATTCGCTGCGCGCGATGACCGTCACACGAGTGATCTCCTCTTGAAGTTTGAGAGAGGCGGTAAATCGAAGCCGCTCACGCGCCTGCGGCGCGCTGGCAGCGCCGTAGTATATCTTCCGGTCATTTGCGTAAATGCGTACATCCTTCATGGCGTCTTGGCCGTAAGCGACCCCAACGATGGTGTGGTCACTGCCCGTCACAGAGAGCGGAATCCCTCCACGCTTCAGTTCGATCTTGAGTCTGGAGGCCAGTTGTACCGGCTTGATGGCACCATCACCCGGTTCCGTAACCTGGACGTTGGATGAGCGAACCCAACCGAATTGGTCGCCTCGAAAACGCACTCGATACCATCCATTAATACCGGCGCGGCCGGTCACGACACCAGATAGTGACCCAAGAATCACCGTCTTGTCCGTTGGCTGCGCGTATACGGGGACCGAATCTCCCTGTGCTCGCAAGAAGAGCGGCTTGGGCTCAAGTCGGAACCTCGCGTCAACGATTTTGAGTTCGACCGATTTGGTGGTTCCCCATCTCAACTTCGGGTCGTACGTGGTGAGCAGCAGCTTAGCGACCCCGGCGCTCCCTTCCTTCGCAGCAAACTTGAAGCGGACGCTCTTCTCTCCGTTCTTCGGGACCGCGCCCTGATTCACGCGACCAAGCTTGATGAAGAGAGCCCGGGTGTCAGCCATGGCGTCGTTTCGCAAAATGCCAAGAAAACCGCGGCTGTCACCAACTCCTATGTTTCTGGCCCTAGCGATCAACTCAGCGGTCTCTCCGACCTGAAGGAGGCCATCCCCATTGCCCTCCTTGGTGTCATCGAGCGCGTATGTGAAGGTGAATTTCGGCGCGGGGACTGGCGTTACTCTGAAGATCAACGGAGTGACCTTCGGGGCACGCCCATCTCGGCTCTTGAAGGCAAAGTGGATAGCGTTCTCTCGGGCGAGGGCGCTGGCGTCGACGGGAAAACTGTGTGACCAACTGCGCTTCTCGCCTGCTGGAATTCGTCCGAAGATAAACTCATGGTCGTGGAACTGAGCGTCCTCACAGTCGGTGATTGCGTACACCTGCTCTAGGTCCGTTGGGCTATCGTTATGGACAGTGAGGGTCACTTTAAGCGTCTCACCCGCCTGGATCTGATCATCGACCAGGTTGGTGTCAATCGTAACGCGGCTCGCCAGCGGCTGCGGGTCCGATGATTGCTTTCCGCTCCAGTCGATCTTTCGATCAGCGAGGGCCTGCTGGACGGTGGACCAGGCCTTTTGGGCCGCTTGGGTGACAAATGCGGAGCTGTTCCTGAGGAGATGCTCTCGGTCATTTGTCTTTGCTTGGCTGAGAAAATTCCGGGCGAAAGTCATCTCGAAATCTTCATGGAGGTCGTTAGGGGACTGAGCGATCTCTGCCTCCTGTTTGAGGTCCCGCAAGTATTTGATTGTGTATTGGGCACGGGTCGCCTTTGAGGTCGACTCGGAGGCCCGACTTAGATGAGATGGCAAGCCTTGCTCACCTGCATGGACTCGACTGATCAGGTCCACCTTGTCTTGGGTAACCAGTACACCCTGCGTCTCGATATCCGGCGTGATACCGACGGATTGGATGCTGATATCTCCGGGTGTCAGATACTGAGCGATGGTTAACTTCAGCGCTGAATCATCTCGATTGCTGTACAGGACTTGAACAGACCCCTTCCCGAAGCTCCTCTGTCCGATCACGACCCCGCGATTATGATTCTTGATGGCACCTGCAACGATCTCGCTGGCGCTGGCGCTGGCAGGGTTGATCAGAACAGCCAATGGGAGCGCTGACTCGGTCCCCGCGCGGGTCGCCATACGCGGCTCCCGCATCTTGTCGCCATAGCCGACTGTGGTCACGAGAGGGCCGGAGGTAATGAATGCATCAGCAACTCGGACGGCCTGCGTCAAAAGTCCACCTGGATTGCTCCTCAGGTCTAGGATGAGTCCATTGAGTCGGCCTCGCGCACCCTTCTTGAGGCGTCTCAAAGCTTTTTGCAACTCCTCGTGGGTGGTGTGCTGGAAATGGTCGATGCGTACAACTCCCACTCGCTTCTTCAATAGACGCGCATGAACACTCTTCACTTTGATCCAAGCACGGCGAATCAAGAAGCGTCGCGGTGATTTCCAGCCCTTTCGACGAACCCAGATCTCGGCTCTTGTGCCTTCTTTACCCCTCAGGAGGGTGACTGCGTCGTCGAGGCTCATATTGACGGTGCTATCCAGACCGATCTGATGCAGAACGTCTCCGGCCCGAAGCCCCACTGCTTCAGCGGGAGTATCCTGAATGATTCGGACGACCGTTAAGGCGTCATTCTTGACCTGGATCACGATCCCAAGGCCACCAAAGTTTCCGTCGGTACTCAACTTCATCTCACGGTATTCCGCGGGACGGAGGAGGACGCTGTGGGGGTCGAGAGTAGAGAGCAGTCCGTTTATCGCCGCGTACTCGACCTCTTCGGGTTTTTGTATCGTCTTCAGTTCCCCAGCGATGAACCGAAAAATATCCTTAAGTTTGAAGCATAAGGTCCACAGGTTGGTCACATCCTTCAGATTAAATTGCTCGTGTGAACCGCCGACCTTCACGGTGACCATATCTGGCGCCACCTTAGGATCGGAGGGAGAGAATCGAACGAGGACCTCATCGATCTCTTCCTGAATTGACTCGAGCGCAGCTGCGACCATTTTTCGTTCGTTAACGCGGGTAGGGTCCACGTAATTTTCTTTAATGTGAATGACGGATCGATTCAGTAGCGCGAGCTCTTCAAGGTGCTTCTGCGCGGCCGAGCGGGAGGAGCTGTCACCGAGGAGACCGCGTGAAGGGCGGGCTGTGGCGGTCTCGATGGTCAGCGACCACGGAACCTGCCCGCTTGTAAGCTCCATGCCGAGATAGGCGAGGCACAGCGTGACGCTGGCCACGAATATGGTCTTACCGTTTAGCTTCATCCGCGGTGCGAACCTTGGTCCTGATTTCGTGCTCTACTGTCGAGAGCCTGAGCGTAGTGTATGAGGAAGTCGAGATTAGGGCGAACAAACATGCGTTACGGGCGAGCACCTAAGCGTAGTGAGGTTGACAGTGAGGACCCGAGTACGTAAGCGTAGAGTTACACACGAGCGAGGTGAACATGAGCGAAGAGTACGGTCGACCGCTGATTATGCTGGCCGATGACGATATCGAGATTCGACGCATCCTAACTCGATCACTCGCGTCATTGGATGGGGAGGTCATCGAGGCCAAGGATGGGGAAGAAGCGCTTGAGCTCATCATTGAACACCACCCCGACCTGGTCATTCTCGATGTGATGATGCCGACCTTGTCAGGCTGGGAGCTGTGCAAATATATCCGCGGTAAAGACGAGTACAAAGACATCGCCGTCGTGATGTTGACCGCCATCGGTCGCACAGTGAATGAGATGACATCCCCGTTGTATGGGGCAGACGCCTATCTCGATAAGCCATTCGAGATTCAAGAGGTGATCGATGTGGTCTCCGGCCTACTCAGCGAGCGGGGAGCTTCGGTGAATTAACGGGGTTGAGACGCTTCAAGAGCGTTTGCGCTTCGGTAAACTTAGGTCTCACCTCAATTACTTTGTTCAGGATGATTCTCGCGCTGTCTTCATCTCCGGCTGCGAGAGAGCGCCGCGCGTCTCGAAGCCAGCGGTCCGTTCGGTCCTTAATCGCTTGGCGAACACGCGTCTCCACGGGAGCGGCATGAGTTCCTTTTGGGTCGATCCGACTCGCTAAGGTCTGGATGGTGGCGATCGGTTGTCCGGACACGATGCTCGTCTCGATCATACGCGCTAACTCGAGGTCCCGCATGTTGGTCTCAACGACCTCGACCATCGTAGAATATCTGGCTTCCGGTAGACCCAAAACCCGGGCGATCTCAAGTTCGTCACGAGCGTCATCCCACCGACTCGCCTTCACCGACTCCTGAGCGCGCGTGTGCCAAGAGTTTGCGAGCGCGACTGAGTCTGTTGCGTTGGGTGTGTCCAATAAGGTGAACACCATCATTGTCAGGAACGCGGTGAGAGCAGAGATGAGCATCTTCGGCCAGAGGAGCGGCCTTTCCTCGTCAGAGGCAGGTTGTCCGATAAGGACGGCTTGAACGACGCTGGGGCGATCGACCAGCCGTCTCTGCCAGCCTAGACTTTCGTATTCGAGGCGCGTTTGGCCAATACCGATGACGTCGCCATCATAGAGCTCGGCCTCCTTAATGTTTCTTCCGTTCAGGTAGGTACCGTTTCCGCTCTCTGCGTCCACGATGCGAAACCCCTCATCGTGGCGCACGAGACGCGCGTGTAGTCGACTCGCACCTTCATCGAGAATCATGATGTCTGTGTCGCGTCCGCGCCCGATGGTGAGGAGAGGCCCGTCCAGATAGACGTAGACCCCTCGGTCTTCCTCAGAGGTGACGATCAAGCGGCCTCGGATGAAGGAACGGTTCTCTTTGGATGGAGTAGACATGTTTCGAACACGAAATCGTCGCGCGGACTCAGGCACCTGGAGGAGCTCTTCATCTGTGCTCTTGGTCACACCGTGCCCCGATTCAGTAGAGCCCCCCTTAAGGCGGGTGGTCACCGTGATCACTTGACGGCCTTGAAGGGTCGCTGAGCCTGATTCACTCAGACTCTCGTCACTGCCTTCCGAGGCGGAGTTGTCGGAGGATGACATCTCTGCACGCCCGGGATTGAACCAGGACTCAGTGTCGGCGATAGACCCTGTTTTGTCTGGGGTGTCCCCGTCCGATGGCCCGCTCATGGCGTCCTTACCCTTCAAAGGTGAAGACTATGTATAGCACACCGCATCCTTCGATGATCATCTTGTGGGCGAAGGTGCCGTGATCCCTATCGGCGAGGCTCTTCCGACATGTGATGGCCGTAGAGAGGGCCCATCCCGGCGCGTTGAAAGGTCGCGGCCCCGAGCGCGTTAATCAGAATTCCAATCACGATCAGGGTCTTGAAGCTGCGGGTCATCGGTCGGGCTCCGGCTACGAGGAGCAGCGCCAAATAGGGCAGGATATCCAGGATAAATCGATAGCTGAACTGCTCCCATCCGGTGTTTTGGTAGAAGAGCAGGGGTACCCCGACACAGGCGGTCGCGATCCACAGCGGACGGTGGATATTCGTAGAGCGTTTGGGCCAAAGCAGCCAGATCAGAGCCGGGGTCGTAAGGAACACGCTCATACCGTGCTTACTCAATTGTATGTATGGGGCCGTGTCGGTGATCTTAGGGAGCAAGGTGAAGGCCGCGGTCAGGTTCCGGTTTAGAAAGTCAGGATGGAACAGTCCGTAATCTCGGATACGGGCTAGGGTACCGCCAGCCAGATAGGTGTGGCCGAACTCAAGCGGATTTTCGAATCGTACGTAATTGTAATAGAGCAAGACCAGGCCGACCACGAGACATGGGGCTGAGAACAGCGCTGCTCGCCTCCATCGATCGTCTCGAGGCCCGTCTTCTCGATTTGGAAAAAACAGCTGCCAGTAGAAGAAGGCCGCCGCGAACACGAGACTCGCCCGCGTCGAGAAGGCCATCGCGAGGCAAATACCCGCTAGGAATGGTCTTCGGGCGTCCAATGAAAAGTAGAGATAGAGGAGGTGAAAGGTGACCCCTACAATGAGCGCGGTGAACCACACCCGACCCATCACTCCGCACCAGAAGTGTGCCGTACCGAACACGAACAACGCAGTAAACCAGAGCAGCTCAGTGTCTGTCCGCTCGGTGTAGCCGGCGTCCCTAAAGCGTCTGAGTAAGAGCAAGAAGAGGACCGCGTTCAGAGCGGCAAAGATGATGGTAAAAACAACATCGTTCGTGCCGTATCCAACGACGGCGACGAAGGGCATCATCAGGATGGCTGGGCCTGGTGGGAAGGACACAAAGTGATGGACGGTGTGGGCGCCTCGGTCCTTCTTGGGTATCGAGATATTCTCACCCTTCAGAGTCCGGAATTCGTTGGGCTTACCCTTCCGACGAGTGAAGAACCCCTTGACCTCCGGCCCATATTTCTTCGCCGACTCTCCCTTGAGCTTACGCCGCTCGTAGTTCGCCCAGTCGTTGCCGTGGTGGGGCTTTCGAACCAGTTCGACCTGTCCCTTCATGAAGGTGTCGGCGAGATAAACGAAGTGGTTGTCCTGGGTGTGGATCTTCAGCCGGGCGCCCGCAAATCCGGCAAAGATGGCCAGACTGACCACGCCGACCGTGATGTAAACTCGCATTTAGCGCCCTTCGGGGACCGCCCCAGAAACCCACACAACACAAAGGCGGGCTAGCACAGTCCAGGGAATGTGGTCAATGTTTGACCCCTCTCTTCCCTGGAGCGACTAGGCACTGTTTTCCGCAACACGCGGCGCTCTCACCCGATTCACTCAATGAATCAATGAGGTGAGCGAGACTGAATCATGTTGGCGATACACCCGTGGATGCTAGTCGCCGCCGGTACGGCCAGTGGGATTCTGACACATTGGTCATCGGGTGGAGCTCTTGCGCTGATCGTTGTCGGCCTCGTCCCGGTATTGTGGTCAACATGGGCTGTTCATCAACGCCTCCTCTGGACGGTCGCCGTCTCGCTGGGGTGGTGGGCCGCAGTGCAGGAAGTCGAGCCCCACCATGCTCCGTCTCTCGGCACCGCAGAGCGGGCAGGCGCTCGAGTCTCCAGCATCTCCATTCGCGGTTCACGTGCCCAGGTTTTTGTCGAGACGCTTGGCCCTCAATCGGCCGGCATAGTCGTCCATTTAGATCGACCTCTCCGAGGATTGAGTCCTGGCTCCACCGTCGTGGTTGAGGGACCTTTTCGCCCATTGAAAAGGGCGGCTAACCCTGGCGGCTTCGATGCGGCGCTCTGGGGGCAGCGTCGCCGCGTCCACTGGGAGGCGCATGGAGAGGTTCAGCTGATTCGGCCAGCTGGTTTGTTTACCTCCTGGACCTTCGCGGTCCGCCGACATGTCCGAGGCCTCTTGGAGCGTACGGACCCTGTCTTTGGCGCCTCAGTACTTCAGGGGATTCTCCTTGGTGATCGAGGTGCCGTCCCCGAGTCAGCGCGGCGCGCCTTCGAGCGTACGGGAACCGCTCACCTACTCGCCGTGAGTGGACTACACGTAGCGGGGGTCGCCGGTATCGTCTTTTTCATGATCATGGCGTGCTTGTTGACTCTAGGGGTCCGAACGGCTCACCGCATCGCCGCGCTCGCCGCCCTTGGTCCGACCTTCGCGTACGTCCTCCTGGCCGATGCCCCCTTGAGCGCTCAGAGGGCCGGCCTCATGGTCGCGATGTTCATGCTGGGTGTATCCTTCGGTCGTCGTCCACGAGGACTCGATTGCCTGGGGTTCGCGGCGACAGCTCTCCTCGTCTCCAGCCCTCTTGACCTGTTCAGTCCAGGTTTCCAGTTCTCCTTCGGGTCTGTCTTCGCTCTACTGTATTGGAGTGGTCAGGAAACTGGCCCACGACAATGGCTCTGGACCAGCGCCCTCGCCAGCCTGTCGAGTACACCGGTCCAAGCGTGGCATTTCGGGTCCATAGTGCCCTGCGCCATGGTCAGCAACATGCTCGTTACCCCCCTCGCCTCAGCGCTCGTGATTCCCTTCGGCTTGCTATGCCTCCTCATCGGCCTTGTGTGGTCCGGGTCGTTGACAGTCGCTGCTCACCTCGCAGAGCTCTTGGTCGCGTTTACGGAGAGCGTCGCTGCTCTCATTGGAGGGGAGTGGATCGTGGGTCGGTGGGCCGCCTCGCTTTGCCTACTGCCGTTCGGTGTTGCGCTTCTTCATCGTCGGCCCTTGATGGCCATCGTGACCTCGGTGGCGCTTACGGTGCTCGCTGCGGGGCTATACCCCCCAAGTGGGACCGTCGACTTCTTATCCGTGGGACAAGGCGACGCCATCCTTATTCGCTCTGGCCGTCGGGTGGTCCTCATCGACGCCGGCCCCTCGACCCAGGCCCGGAGGCTGCGGCAGCATCTTCGAATCCAGGGCGTGTCCAACATCGACGAGGTCATCATTACGCATCACCACCCGGACCATTATCGTGGTCTCTCTGGTCTATTGGGTGCTGTCCCCATCGGGAGAATCGTTCATTCGGGTCGTCCCAGCGATGATTCTGAATGGAACACGATCCTTGAGCGGTATGGTGCGGCGGGTATACCCATCGAGGTAGCCAAGGGTGGTGATCGTCCGGTGGGCCAATTAAACCTCCGCATCTTCCCTCCGCTTATGACCCCATGGGTCTCCGAGAATGACGGTTCACTCGCGATGAGGCTCGATGGACAGGTACACGCCCTCCTTCTCACCGGAGATTTAGAGAGTCTGGGTGAAGCTCATCTGCTGGCTCAGCGCCCTGGCAAAGTCGACGTTTTGAAGCTCGGTCACCATGGCAGTCGAACCAGCACTGGGCAGTCTCTGCTCGACGTCATTCAGCCGCGTATTGCGGTCGTGAGCCTTGGATTAGACAATCGCTACGGATTCCCACATGAGGTCGTTGAGTCGCGATTAGGTGAGCGTCGGATCCCGTTGCTTCGCACCGATATTCATGGGCTGGTTCGCGTTCACCTGGATCATTCTCGCCCGATCACGCTGCCCTCGAGCCCTTAAGGTGGGGACCGTGGGATCTCGACTTGAGCGGGGAGCTGAATACGTTCAGGGGTCGAAGACTTGGGGGCCTCAATGAGGAACCAACACGCCGCGATCACCGCGACTGCGAGGACGATAAAGGCGTCAATGGAGACAAGCATGCCGAAAGGGCGGGCCATCGGATTGAAGTAGCGGCCTCCCGATCGTCTTCTCACACGTTGCGTCACTCGAGCGACGAATTGGGCGGGTGGAGACTCGGGGTCCACTTGATCAAGCAAGGCCTTACCCAACCTGGCTGACTCCAGCTCCTCGAGTAGCTCGGGTGTCTCGAGGGCTGCGTCGATGTCTTGGGACGATTGACCGTCGAGGGCCTCCGTGAGTAGGACCTCGATCTCATCACGCTGGTTGCTCATGTGGTCTCTCCCTCCTCATCATAAGCGCGTCGTAGGGCGCTTCGAGCCCGGTGTAGACGCGATTTGACGGTCCCCTCAGGTAGATTCGTGATTTTCATGATGTCTCCGTAGGACAGACCCTGGATATCTCTCAGTACCAAGAGCTCTCTAAAGTCCGCGTCGATGGCCGCTAACGCGCGTTGGACTTTTTGCTGAGCTTGGGAGCCTTCAAGGGCGAGGTCGGGTCTTGGCGCAGGTTCCCCTACTGTTCGACTGATGGCACCCACGTTGTCTGCTTCTCGGATGTTGCTCACGCTCGTGTGTGCGTTCGCTTTTCGACGCGCGTGATATTTCAGTCGGTTCTTGCACAAATTAATGGCAATTCTATAGAGCCACGTGTTGAGCGCCGAGTCGCCTCTGAAAGATTGAATCGACATAAAGGCTCGGACAAATACATCCTGTGCAATATCTTCGGCCTCTGATCGGTTACACATCATTCGAAGGCATACATTGAATACTCGGACCTTATGGAGACGTACCAAATGAGTGAACGCCGCTTAGTCACGATTTTTCAGCCGTTTCACCAGCTGGCGTTCCTGCATTGCGACTCGACTCCTTCGGATTCCTCTTCCTTGGACACCATCTAGGCAGGTTGTGTTCCCCATGTTAACGCCTATTCGTCATTACGCCGACCTCATAAGCCGAGCTACTCCGAGTCAAACGGTCGATCTCGCCAATCGATCTAATTTTCATCGCGCGCTTCGAGTCGTCGGCATGCTGGTGGCGTCCTTCGCGCTCTTGGCGCCTCAGCACGTACAGGCTGAGACCTCAGAGAGTGTGCTCGGGTCTCACGACGCGAGGGTCCGTGAGCTTCTAGCCCGGAAGCATTGGTCTAAGGCTGCGAAGCTCATCGACGCCGACACGGCGGAGGCTCGCTTGGTGAAGGGCTATGCTTTAAAGCAGGCAGGCGACGACGCCGCGGCGCTCGAGGTCCTCGATGAACTCGGGGGCCTCTCGGTGACGCTCGCCGACTTTGCGCAGCTCTTGCGTGCTCGCATCCAGCTAGAACTCGAGTCCCATGGAGAGGCCTTAATCGCCGTCGACAGCATCAAGCGACCCGATATCTTGGGGACCTCAGTTCAACGTGTCCGGGCGCGCGCTCTCCGCGGTGCTGAAGAACTCGACAAAGCAGAGGCTGCATACCGCGCACTTCTGGCGTCCGGAAACGCCGAGGCACCGAACGCGCTCCTCGGTTTGGCCCGGACCTTGGTGCTGGGGATTGATAAGAGACAGGCTCTCGCTCACTTGAAGACCTTGGACATTCAGCATCCTAGCTCGAGTCAGGCGCGCCATGGTCGGACACTCGCCAAACAGATCCTCTCTGAAAGCCCCGAGCTGGCACCCGCTTGGAAAGAGCGCAAGGTGACCGAGAAGCTGACCCGAGCTGAGGGGCTCCTTAATCGTCATCGAAATGCAGAGGCAGCCAAGGCGTTTAGTGCGCTCACCACCGTGGTGAAGACCGACGAGGACCGGTGTCGTCAACGCTATGGGCTAGGCCGGGCGTTACGAAAACTCAGAAAGTGGAAGACCGCGCGAGGGTATTTGGAAGAGGCGGTGCCCATCTGTGCCCAGGCAGAGCACGAGCTTGCGCCTTGGGCTCGCCATCTCGCAGGAAAGGCGGCCAATGTGCGGAACGCAGATGACGTATCGGCGGCCCACTATCGCTCTCAGCTGCGGGCACATCCTAAGCATCGCTTGGCAGATGATGCGGTCTACCACTTGATCCGTCATCTCATCGACGACCGGGGTGATATGGTGGCAGCTGAGCGCTTCATCACCGAGCAGGTACCCCTATTTCCCAAAGGGGACATGATGGCGGACGCGGTGTTCTACGTGGCGATTAACGCGTTTAAGCGAAAGCAGTACCGACGAGCGCGCCGAGTGCTGACCTTGGGCGAGTCCTTGAGTCCACCGAAGCACCATGATGGCCAACTTGGTCGAAGCACCTACTGGCGGGGCCGCATCGCCCGCGCGCTTGGGCGTCGGACTGAAGCCCGGCGGTATTACCGCAAGGCGATGACTGAGTATCCCCTGAGTTGGTATTCCGTTCTGGCCTACAGCAGACTTCATGAAGAGCGGCCTAAGCGCGCGAAGCGGTGGCTGCGGACCGACTTAAAGAAGCTCGCCCAGACGGACCTCAGTTTTCTTCAAGGAGTCGAGGCGCGCTCCGATTCCGTGTGGCTGCTGGCCTCAGAGCTTGCTCGACTGGGTCTCTCCAAGCCTGCATGGAATGTCTTGAAACGGGCCAAAATGACCGAGAAGGGGGCGCTCTGGGAGGCTGCGCGCGTCCTCGATCAAGCGGGTGCCTATCCCCTAAGTCACAACATCCTCAGGCGTCGCCTCGAGTCATATCGAAGGTCATCGCCGCTGGGAGCGAACCGCGCCGCTTGGACCGTCGCCTTCCCCAGACCCTTCGACGCCTTGATCAACTCGAAGTCTAGGTTGGCGGATATCCCATCCGGTCTGGCTCGGTCGATCATGCGTGAGGAGAGCGGGTTCAACGCAGGGATTGAGTCCTCAGCGAACGCGGTCGGGCTGATGCAGCTGATCGTACCGACCGCCCGGCATATGGCGAAGGGGACAGGTGTCCGCGCGACACGAAGCACCCTGAGAAGGCCCGACTTTAACGTCACTTTGGGTACGCGCTATCTCGCCCATGTTCGGGCCGTCGCGAACGCCGCGCTTCCTCTAATCCCGGCGGGCTATAACGCCGGCGCCGGGCGTCTGAAGCAGTGGATCAAGCAGCGTGGGGGTTTACCGCTTGATCTGTTCGTGGAGCTGATCCCGTACGAAGAAGCGCGCGGGTATACCAAACGGGTGATGGCGACATTCGCGACATATCGCTTCCTCTATGGTGGGGAGGAAATCCCCTACTTTAGCCAGAAGACCTGGCATAAGTCGCCCGCGGGTAAGAAGACCCGAGCTCGAAAGAAGAGACGCGCTAGGAAGAAGAGACGCGCTCGGACCAAGCGCTGAGCGCAGCGGTATCAGCGGCGCGTCTTACAGCTCGATGGTGAGCAGCTCCAGCCCGTGTGCGGGCTCTTCAAGATGGTTTCGATACACAAAGTGAATCACCCAGAGCTGGTTTCCACTCATCTCCGCGCTGGTGTAGAACCCAAATGAGCCCATCGCCTCTCCACCGTCCCCTCGCAGCGCGCGGCGCCGGCCCCACCCGTCGACCAGGTCTGGGGTGACCGTGTCTCGCCTACGGATCAACAACGCCTGCATGGTGCTGTCCTGATACACGATGGCGGGTCGGCCTCCGCGGTCGATGATGATGTTGCAATCTTCGCCGACGACATGGACTGAGTGCCCTCGCCCGCCTACGTCCAACCAGACCCCGTCGTCAACCCATTCATCGCGGTCCAAACCAGGGGCCAAATAGCGAAGAGAGTCTGTCAGACCGTCCTGGAAGCACAGGTGCGCTTGCCCGTCGATGTCGATGGTGAGGTCTACATTGGCGCCCATGTCGCCGTCGCGATCTGGATCGGGGTGGCCCCAGCCAGCCAACATCTCTGGCTCACTAAACCCAGGGCCGGTCATGCGTGACCACCAGAGAGCGCCCTCACTTCGGTCATACCAAGCAACCACGGCGGAGCCATCTGGATCACGCGCTTGGCTCGTGAAGAGGCCGGTGCCTTCTGGATAGGTCCCCGTGTTTGGGTCTGGGTCTTCCAGCGCGCGCTGTTGAAGAGTCAGCGGCTCGCCCCACGCGTCGGGTGTCTCTGGTTGGGCGCCTCTTGCTTGAATGTACCTCACCTGGCTACTTCCCTCGACGCTCCCAACGCGATAGGCGATTCCGGGGCGACCCTCATCGTCCAGGCTGATGCTGGCCCACCGACCCGCGTCTCCTTCGCTATCAAGCGTCATTATGGTCCAAGTGTGGCCGGCCTCCGTTGGACTCCCTAGGGCGTATTTTAGGGCGCCGTTGTCTACATCGTAGTAGGCGATGTGCAGCACGCCTGCACCGGCGTGAGCCATGGCGGTATAGCGACCGACATCCGGTCCTGACTCTACGGTGCCCCCTCGCGGACCGGTCGGATTTGCGGTCACCTCTCCGTCCGCGGGGACGCCATCGACCCACTGCCAAGTGAAGCCATCAATACGTGTATACCGACCAACGACGAGGTCTCCATACGTGTCGGAATATGCAGCGACCCAAGCGACATCACCCACCACCACCAAATCATTGAAGCGGCCGATGGTCCCCTGGGCGATCGGCGCTTGCTCTTCGCAGAGGCAGTCGAACTCTTCGTCGCCGCATACGAGGGGATCTCCCTCCCCAATCAGCTCGACGATGCGCGTCTGTCCTGGGTCGCAGCTGAGCTCTCTGCACTGCTCTGGTAGGTCCACACAGGCGTCTTCACTCAGGCAGCAATACGTGCCCTCGCTACACCCACCAGCGCAAAAGGGCACGCATTCGCAGAGGCCGCGGTCATTACAGCGTCCGCTTCCTGACTCACAGATAAGCTGTTCACAGGCGGCGCTGTCGCGGCGGCAGTCAACAAGGCCACAGCGTCCGTCTACGCAGGCCTCGTTGGGGGCCTCACAGGCCTCCATTGGGTCGCAAAGCTCGATGGTCGAGCCCATGTCCGGGTCGATATCCCGTTGCGCCCCGCTGCTGTCATCGCATCCGAGAAGACCGAGAAAGGCGCCCATCAAGATTGAAACGTAGAACCAACGTCGCCTGCGCAAGAGCCCGAGGCCGATCAGCATGAGCCACCAGCTGCCCGCTCCGCTCGTCCCGTTGAATTGATGGCAGTCACATCCGCTTTGGCCTCGTGCGTCAGGGGCCGGACGACCGATGAGTTCATCGGTTCGGGCGCCGAGGCGCGCCGCAGTCTGGTGGCCCGCTTCATCGGTGACCCTCACCTCGAGGTCACGCGTGCCATCCCAGGTGATGGACATGTTCTCACGCAATGGAATCCAATCATCCAGTCCACGTCGATACTCTACGTTGAGCGCGTTTAGCTCAGACACCAGGTCGCCCGCGATGACCTTGACCTCATTCGCGTCCTCGAAGAGCTCCAGCGTGGGGGGGCGGGAGTCGATCACGATGTCGATGGTATCCGGGGTCATGTCGAGACTGAGATAATCACCGACCCGCCGAGCGCGAGCCTCAAGACGATAGTGACCTTCAAGAACGAACATGGGGTGTCGAGCTGAGATGACGCCTGCGGGTTGAAATGGGCTCCAGGTTGAGCCGGCCACTCGCCAGGAGACCTCCATGGGGTCGGGCGTTGCTCTCCCGTCACCAGCCTCAATCTCCAAGAGTACCTTGGTCTCCCTCCAAAAATGCGTCCCACGAGGTGGGCTGGCGCCCGGTTCAGGTAGCTGGACGATGGCCTCGTTGATCCGGGTCTCGACGCTCCCAGTCAGAGCGCCCTCCATTTGATCCATTTCGGCGTCGGCCCCCATCTCCATCTCCGGGTTGGGTTCACCGGCGGCTAAGCGAACAAAGAACGCGAGGAGCGCGCCGTCTTCGATGGCTCGGATGGCGCCGTCCTGCATATCCAGGCGGAAGCCGAGGAGGTCAGGCAGCGCGATGGGCTCGATTACGCCACCGACCAAGTCTCCGACGAAGATAGACAGAATCGCTGGAAGTAGAGTCGCAAGGAGCTCCGGATCATCTCTCATAATCCCGCTATTCGCAGTTCGGACATTGTTCAAGCCGTCCGTGAGGTCTCCTATGAGGGGGATGATCTCGTTGTTTGGTGTGAAATCGAGCCCAATCGGCAGCTCGATATCTGCGTGAAGACTAAAGATGCGTACCCAGCGATCATCCATGAAGACGTGAAAATCTAGCCAAAGTTCGGGGATGCTGATGAGCATTGCGGGGTCAACCAGCACAGGGTTCCCCTCTTCATCCAGCTCAAACTCGTTGTTTCCAAACGTAATTACGGGCTCATTTTGAGGAGCCAGCGTGATGGCGACGGGCGCTTGTGGG
>MDTA01073089.1_pt1 | contig 15241 bp, 13 predicted proteins | sample 811151 | NCBI WGS metagenome assembly MDTA01 (sample SAMN05326648, study PRJNA326480) | marine metagenome | isolation source: seawater | place: Indian Ocean: South | collected 2010 | reverse complement strand
TAAAGAGGGTTTAATTATCAATAACCCTCAAAGGAGGCTTCCAAAAGAACAAAGAAAATTATTTGAAAATAATGGATGGGATATTGTGGATAGTGCACAGCCTGCACACAATGAGCCACCTGCACTTTGTTATTCATCAGTTTGGTTATCTATGAATGTATTGGTACTTGACCCAAAAACTGTTTGTGTGGAAAAAAGTGAAGTTTTTCAAGCAGAACAACTAGATAAATTTGGAATGGAGGTTATTCCTGTAGAATTGAGAGATGCTTATGCATTTGGAGGAGGATTACATTGCTGTACAGCAGATGTTTATAGAGAAGGTACTTTTAAGGATTACTTTCCAAAACAATAATAATTTTAATAAAATTAATTTTTTAATTTATTTGTTATTCTTGAAATATGTTCTGAAAATATAAAATCTGAAGTAATTTTTTGATAACTTTCATCTCCAATAATCTTTGCATAAGTAAGCCAATTATTGATTATTAATACTTCACTTAATGTTATATCATTAATACTTCTTGAGAAAATTTTTTTTCCTTTTTGACTGCCATTAGTTATTTCAATATCAATTAATTTTTCATTTTTTTCCCACTCATCATTATAAACAATTTCATTTATTTTTTTAACATCTTTAAAACCTGGAAAAGAAAAATCAAATTCCGTGCATCCTCTTTTGATATTTAGTTTAAAGTTTTTAAGATACTTGTTCAAATGTACTTTTGTAAGTTCAGAAACAATTTTTGCTTCATCGACAGATGAACAATAAATTAAAGCTTTATAGTTACCATTTACATTTTCTCTTAGTTCTATAAAACACTTCCTTATATTATCTCTTGGTAATTTTAAGTAATTAAAAATAAAAAACAATTTTATTAATTGAGAAACTTCCTTTAATTCGATTTGAACTTTAAAACAGCTAAAACAATATTTTGGAATAATATTGTATTTATTAAATACTTTTTTATGTCTATCACAATTTAAATTTTCCCCATTTCTTTTATGAATTTGAGTTTCCAAAAAAATAGTTTTTTTTAAATTTGTCTTTATTATTACATTACATTCTTTTATAAATTTACTTACATTAGGGTCATTTATCTCATTAAATGTAAGAATTTTAGAGTTTACTTCTTGAATTTTATTATTAGCTCTTATTATTGGATTATCTTCTGATTGATCTGCTTTATAAAAGTTTAGTATCCGAATTAAGTTATTTTGAGCATTTAGGTGTTCAGGATTACATCTCAAAGCTTGAGTATAATTTTTAATCGCAATAGAATATTCTCCAAAATCATCATATTGAGTTGCAAGATTATTATATGCACTTGCATAATCTTTATTAAGTTCTAAGGCTTTTTTGTAATTTTCTATTGCCTTGTCGTTTTCCCCTAAATGACTATAGGTAACTCCAAGGTTGTTATAAGCCTCAATAAATTTATCATCTTGTTTTAAAGTTTTTTTAAAAGCTAAAAGTGCATTTTGCCAATTTTCTAAACTCAAATTTATTATACCATTAATATTCAATAAAAAAGGTTCATCCTGATTAAGTTCAAGTAATGAATTACTAAGATTTAATGCAGCGTTAAAATTTTTTGATCTATAAAGATAAATTAATTTGTCTACATCTGACTTAAGAGAAGTTTGAACTTTTCTATTCATAAAATGCGATTTTTTATTGATAGAAATATTAATAGATAAATTTGATTACTATTGATGATTGTGAATATGCGTTATGCTATCTGCGCCTGCGTGAATTTGACTTTCAAAAAATTACATCTTTTAAGAGAAAACAATTTAACTTGGGTTTTGTTTTAAAAATTCGATAAATTTTACAACATCATCAAACTTTTCATCAGGAATATCTTTATAACTTGCTTGAAAATGATCTTTTATACATATAGCAACATGAGCATATGGATTCCTTCCTTTAGGATGATTTTGATGATAAGGCAACTGACCTTTTAAGTGATCCCCAGCTTTTTGAATTATTTTCCAAAGAATAATTCTATTATCTTTATTCAATTTTAATTTTCAGAAGTTTTATCTATTTCAAAATTTTCTAATGAGGTTGTAACAGCAAGCTCTAAATTATTTTTCTCATCTGATTTAAATTTTTTCAGTTCTTTAGCTTTTAATCTTTCTTCTCTTTTAATTTCCTCTTGTTCTTTTAATTTTTGTTCTTGATCAAATTTTTCCTCCCATTCTTTTAGTCTAATATTTTCAATTTTATTTTTTCTTTCTTCTTCTTCTCTCATTTCTTTTAGAAATTTTTCTTTTTTTCTTTTTTCTTTTAACTCTTTATTTTTTTGTTCCTCTTCTCTTACTTTTAAATCAATATCTTTTCTATTTTGTTCTTCTTCTTTCAGTTTAAGTTCTTTCTCCTTTAATCTTAAATCTTTATCAATTAAACCTAAATCCTCATCTTTCTTAATCAATCTTCTATTTTCTATTTTTTGTGAATCCTCTTTAGCTTTAAGTTCTTTTTCTTTTAATCTAAGCTCTTGTTCTCTTAAGTTGATTTTATTATTTTCTTTTTGAAGTTTTTCCTCCAAAATTTTTAATTCTTTTTTTTCTTTTAAAATTTCATTTTTTTCTTCAAGTTTTTTTAATTTGATTTCTCTAATTTTTTTCTTTTCAAGATTTTTTTTATATTTAGAAAAAGCGTTACCTAAAGAATTAGTTGTGATAGACGCTAATTTTGACAAGCCAGTACTATTTTTTTTGTTTCTAATTAATTTCGTTTTTATTCTTTTTTTTTTAATAGTCATTTTTTATAAATTTAATTTGATCAAACAATGTAACAATTATCAACTTTATCTTTAATTTTTTTACAAAATACTGTTTAATTTGAGTTCAACCAGAAATTGTTATTAAAACTATAATTGATTTAGAAATTAATTTATTTTCCAAGATAATTGACCGTTATACACCAATTATGTTCAATATATTCCTAATATCCCATAAATATTAAGTATCTGATTGTACTTTAATAATGCGAAAAAAACTATAACAGTAACTGTTAGTCCACTATATGTTGAGTGAGCAAATCCCACTTGAAGAGAGTGAATAGCTTTGGCAAAAACTATTTGTTGCAATTCCACACCATATTGCAAGTACTAAAAAAAGGTATCCAAAGAAAGGTTTCATAAATTAATATAAATCAATTGTATTGTTATAAGTTATCAAATCAGGTGGTATCTGCTATTTTATTATTTAATCTTTAATAAAATAGTCTAATAAAAACTTATGGCCAAATTAAAAAAACTTATTATTGCTTGCGATGGGGAGTCTGCAAGTGGTAAAAGTACAGCAGCAAAATTAGTTTCTAAAAAATATCAACTTTTATTGATTAACTCAGGATTGATTTATAGATATTGTAGTAAACTAATAATTAAAAATAGCCCTCAAAAACCTATAAGTTTTTTAAAAAAAAAATTTAAAAACATAAGTTATCAAAAGATTTCAAAACAAAAACTTCACTCAGAAGAAATTTCAAATCACGTAGCTTTACTTGCAAAAAATAAGAATGTTAGAGAGATTGTAAATAAGTTACAGTTCAAAATTATAAGATCAAATAAAAGAATTTGTGTTGAAGGACGTGATATAGCAAGTAAAATTTTAGCAAAAAAACCAAAATATGACCTAGCTTTTTACTTTAAGTGTGATTTGAGGGTTGCAGCTCAAAGACGTTGGTTAGATCTTAAAAAGTCAGTGCCTTTAAAAGAAATAAGAAGATCTTTAAAAATGAGAACACTTCAAGATAAAAAAAGAAAAAATAGCCCTCTAGTAAAAGTTAAAGATGCTATCTTAGTAAGAACTGACAAGCTAAATAAAAAAGAGGTTTTAGCTAAAATGTCTAAAGCAATTAATAAAATTTTACAAAATTAATTTTTTTCTTTATCTGATAAATTATCAATATTCTCAATATTATCATTTGAATTTATTCTTTGAGTTGGTTCCTCTATAGGTTCTGTTTGTGGATTTAATTCAATTCCAGCTGGAGTAATGGTTTGAGGCATGGCAACAAATTGAGAGTCTGGATTAGCAACTGTTTGTCTTACTTTCATTCTATAAATTCCAAAAATACCAATTACAGAGTGAAAAAAAAATAAAAATATAAAAAAACCGTTTGAACCAACTAAATCCATAAAAATTGAACATAAAAATGGTCCACTAATCGCACCCAATCCAAATAAAAATTGCAAACCTGCACCAGCAGCAACAAACTTTTCTTTTGATATATTATCATTAGTATGTGCCAAAATTAATGAAAACATTGGCAAGCTACAAAAAGAGAAAAGTATTAAAAAAATGTAAAACCATGTTTTGCTAGTAGCTAAACCTTCTGGAAGATACATCTGTCTTGAAACTAAAATTGCTAGTAGAGAAAAGATTGCAGCACCAAAAGTTGATGTAACTATAACTAATCTTCTATCGTATATATCTGATATCCTCCCAATAGGAAATTGAGAAACAGCTCCAGAAATTGCTAATAAAAATGTTACAATTGAGATTTCCAATATTGTAAAATTCATTGAAATTGCATACACTGCCAACAAAGTAAATAAAGCAGATTGTATTGTTCCATAAAAAAAAGAACTTACCATTCCAAATGGTGAAGCCTCATAAAGCTGTTTTAGTGTCATAGCTTTAATCTTTTTAAATGTAGGTGGTTTTTTTTTAGTTAATAAAATAGGAATTAAAGCAGCTGAAGTAATCACCGATATCAGTATAAAAGGTTGAAAATTTTTAGGACTACTAAAATTAAGTAAAAACATTCCAATACCCATTGCTCCATAAAGTATAACCATATATATAGATAGAACACTTCCTCTATTTTTGTTACTCGATCTATCATTAAGCCAACTTTCAGCAACCGTATAAAGACAAACCATACTTATTCCAGTCAATATTCTTAATATAAACCAAATAAATGGATTGATTAGAATAGAGTGAATCAAAATTACTAACGAAGCCAATGATGCAAATGCTGCAAAAACTCTTATATGTCCTACTCTAGAAATTATATTTGGGATTGTGGCTGCACCTATAAAGTATCCAACAAAATAACCGGACATCATAAAGCCTGTAGAGGTTAAACTAAATTCTTCTTGAACAGCTCTTACTCCTAATAATGAACCCTGAAATCCATATGCCATCATTATGCATCCCATTCCTAAAAAAAGAGCCCAAGAATTTCTTAATACTTTATTCATATCAGGTGACGTCTATTTCTGATTTGTGGCTAAATCAAGTATTTTATATTTTGAAACTAAGATTTTTTAAGTTTGAAAAATGAATGAACAGCAATTGTTAAAATGATTATTAATCCTCCTTGAATAGTTTCGACACTAGGTTGTTCTTTGATAACCATCCATACCCAAAAAGGCCCAATAATGGTCTCTAGTAAAAAGAAAAGATTAACTTCTTCAGCTGGAATAAACCTAGGAGCTATAGTCACCATCACAAAAGGAATAGCTACACACATCAAACACATCAATGGCACAATAAATAGGTCTAGATCAGCCAAAATATAAGATTCAACAAAAAAGATAGCAAATATTGCAACGAATAACTTACCTACTACAGCCGCAGGAACTAAATTTTTCTTTTTAGCAGACCTAATTGTTACGGCTCCAACTGCAAGGCCAACAGCTGTTACAAAACCTAAAATATCTCCAAAAAAATTCCCTAACTTTAAAGAATCATAAAATATATATACAGCAGCAAAAAATGTTATCAAAATAGCAACCCAAGTTTTTTTATCAGGAATTTCTTTCAAGAAAATAGCTCCTAAAATTGCAGATATCATTGGAGCTAATGCTATCATAACCAAAGTATTTGCCACATTAGTATTTTGAATTGACACTACAAAAGTTATATTCGTAATTGAAAAAGTAATAATATAAATTAATCCATGATAACCACTTGTAAAAAGCATTTTAAAGAAATCTAATTTATATATAATTAGCATTCCAATTAAGACTGTAAAAAAAGGTATAATCCCTCGGTAAAAAACTAAACTCCAAGTATCTATAGTAGATAATCTAATAAATAAACTATCTGGTGTAATAAACATTACTGCCAGAAACGCCAATAATGATCCTTTTTGTTGATCAGATAAATTATTCATACTCTAAGCTTATCCCAAAAAATTTTTGCTAAATTTATTCCAGATAAATCAAAGTGTGTTTTTAATCCTGTTGGAGAGGTCACATTTATATCACCATTTAATTTTTGATTTATAAAATCTATTCCAGCAAAATAAATATCTTTTTTCTTTAAATCTTTTGCAATAATTCTTGAAATTTTCAATTCTTTATTAGTTAATTTAGTTTTTACCGCAATAGCTCCTTTACTCATATTACTTAAAAAAGAACCTTTTTTTGGAATTCTTGATATTGCGCCATATACTTTTCCATTAATGATGAATACTCTTTTATCTCCTCTACTAATTTCAGGTAAATATTTTTGGCACATAATATGATTATGTTTTTTAATATATTTTCGAATATTTTTTGAGTTTGAATTATTCACTAATAAAATATCATTTCCACTAAAGCCATGAATAGGCTTTAAAATTATTTTTTTATATTTCTTTGAAAAGGACTTAATTTCTTGAAAGTTTTGAGAAAAAATAGTTGGAGGCATATATTTTAGATATTTAGAAGAATAAAGTTTTTCAGATATATTTCTAATCGCTGATGGATTATTGATAATTTTTACTTTGTTTTTAAGAGTATCTAAAATGTAAGTCGTTGAAATATACTCAAGATTAAAGGGTGGATCTTGCCTGATAAGTATGAATTTACATTTGACTAAATTTAAATCTTGTTTTTTTAAAATTTTATAAAATTTTTTATTTTTATAATTAAATTTTATATAAAAACCTTTAGCTATAACTTTTGAATTAATTATTGATAAATTCTTTGGATCATAATAAAATATTTTATATTTCGATTGAATTTCTTTAGCTAAAAAAATACTAGTGTCTGTTTTTGGATTTAAAAGTGAGGGATGATTTCCTTGAATAGCAACTATTTTATTTGTCATATAAAGTTTCTAAATTATCATTTTCAGAAAACTTAATAATCATATGATCAGCATTCGTCATCTTTTTTTCAACTATATTATTAATATGGTTTAAGAATAAAACTTCATTCTTACCATTTTTGTTAATAATATCTCTATTTTCAAGCCCAGTTTTAGATGCTCTAATTAATTCTTTGGTCCAATATAGTAAATCTTTGTCCATTAATTGAGTACTAAAACCTTTTTTAGGAGCTTCCAAATAAGCATTGATAATTTTATCTTTATCCCAAGAATTAGTAATTTCACAACTTTCATCCAAATTTCCATAAATTAAGCCAATGAAAAATGCTGGTCCGGAACATAAACAATCCCAACCACAAGCATCCATTGAACGAAGTTCAATATATTTTTTTAATCTGTTTTCAGTAAAAATTGTAGAAAGATGATTATTAAGATCTCTTTCAGAGGGTAATCTATTTTTAATTTCACTTATTTTACCTTCCATAAAGTCTTTAAAAGTATAATTTTTTCCCGAAATATATTTGTTTCCATCTTCAATGAATAAAATTTTAAAATTGATTATAAAGTCGGCATATTTTTCAAAGTTAAAATTTTCTAAGAAAATTGGGGGTAAGCCACCTCTTGAGGTGCTTTGCCAAACTTTTGATCGATAAGACAAAAAATTACTATTTTTCTTTTCAACGATGGATGAATTCGCAAATAGAGCGATAGAAATAGGCACTAATGAATTTACTAATTTAAATTTTTTTATAAAATCATTTTCGGAATTGTAATCGACATTTAGTTGTGTACCACAAGTCCGATACATCATATCTAAACTATGTTCGCCTCCCAATGGCATATCTTTAGTCATTAGCTTATACCTTTGTTTGGGATTATTTGGTATATCTTGTAATTTTGAAATTGGATCAAATCCTGCACTCACAATCTTGATTCCTAATTTTTTTGTAACTTGTTTTAATTCAAATAAATAATCTTGAGACTCTGCACATGCTTCATGGATATCATTTAATTTATCTCCTGATAATTCGATTTGATTACCAGGCTCTAGTGAAATATTTTTACCATTTTTATTTAGTGCAACAATATCATTTTTTTCAAAAACCGGTTTCCATCCAAATTCATTGAGAGCGGTAAACATTTCTTTGACCTTTGAATAATTAATTCGCTTATTATCTTTTAAATTAAATAGAAATTTTTCATGCTCTATACCAATTTTAAATTTATTATTTTCTTTAATTCCAGACTTAAAATAATTTACTATTTGATCTTTTGAAGTAATCATTTTTAAATAATATTTTTTTTTAAATTAATGAATAAGGTTTTCTTGCAAAAATTTTTTTTACCATGGGTACAAAAAATTCTAAAGGTTTACTATCATAATCTGGATCAAAAGAAGTTTGGTCCCATTTTTCACAAAAATCCACAGTATCTTGATAATATTCATGGTCTTTATACTTATCTCTTTGATTTCGATTTTTTCCTAAGTGATGAGCATAATAATACATTTGAAACTCTCCATGCTTTTCAATTATCCAATGAGTTTTTTCACTCACATAAGGCTTTAAAACTGCGGCCGCGTATTCGGAATGATTTAATGGAGCTAATTCATCTCCAATATCATGTAATAAAGTTGCAACTATCATTTCTTCATCAGCATTATCATAGAATGCTCTTGTCGCGGCTTGAAGAGAATGTTCAAGCCTTGTAATTTTATAACCTTCTAGGGTTGAGTTTAAACCTTTCATAAATTTCAAAATTCTATCTGCGGTACCATTAATATATTCTTTCTCATGTTTATCTAGAAAGAGATATTCTTCTTTGGACCCATTTTTCATTTGAGTAAATTTTACTGACTTCATTAATTATTAGATACAGTATTTAGTAAAGATAATTGAGTTATTTTATTGTCGCCCAATTCATCAATAGGTTTAACTGGATATTCACCCGTAAAGTAATGGTCTGTTAATTGAGGATAATTTTCATTTCGTTTTGTAAATCCAATTGCACGATACATACCATCTATCGATAAAAAACTTAAAGATTTTGCTCCAATATATTTACAAATTTCATCATTTGTTTTATTAGCAGCTAACAATTCTTTTCTTGTCGGAGTATCAACTCCATAAAAATCTGGATATTTAATTTCTGGGCAAGCAATTTTTACGTGTACTTCTTTTGCACCAGCATCATAAAGCATTTTTACTATCTTGAGCGAGGTTGTTCCCCTGACTAATGAATCATCAATTAAGATAATCTTTTTATCTTTTATTGTTGTTCGGTTTGCATTAAGTTTTAATTTTACTCCTAAACTTCTAATTTGTTGACTTGGTTCAATAAAGGTTCTTCCTACATAATGGTTTCTAATCAAACCATGCTCAAAGTTCTTTCCCAAATGTTGAGCAAATCCTAAAGCAGCAGCATTTCCACTATCAGGTACTGGTACAATGATATCTGTATCTATAGCATTTTCTTTTGCGAGTTCTTTTCCTAAATTTTTTCTATGTTCATATGCAGTTGAATTATTGAGAATACTGTCCGGTCTTGCAAAATAAATGTATTCAAAAACACATGGTCTAATTTTTTTAGGCGGAAAAGGCTTAATACTCTCTAGTTTTTCATTCTCAATTAGAACAATTTCTCCATTTTCAACTTCTCTTACAAATTTTGCTCCAATTATATCTAATGCACAAGTTTCAGAAGCTAGTACATAACTTTTTTTTAATTTTCCAATAATTAAAGGCCTTATTCCATAAGGATCCCTAACCCCTATAAGCGATTTTTGTGTTAACATCACCAAAGCATACCCCCCTTGAATTTGAAAAATTGCATCAACAATCTTATCAATTGTTTTAGCTCTCTTTGATTTTGCAATCAGTTGGACGATAGTTTCTGTATCAGATGTTGTGTAAAAAATAGCACCATCTTCAACTAATTTATTTCTCAAATGTATTGAGTTAGTTAGATTACCATTATGAGCAACTCCGATACCACCAGCATTGGTGTCAGCAAAAAAAGGTTGAATATTTCTTAATGTGTTACTTCCAGTTGTACTATATCTGTTATGGCCGATTGCATAATTGCCTTTAAGTTTTTTTAACACTTTTTCCTTATTAAAATTATCTCCAACTAGGCCAAATCTTTTCTCGGAGTAATATTGCTCACCATCAAAAGAAACTATTCCACATCCCTCTTGGCCTCTGTGTTGTAAAGCGTGAAGTCCTAAAGCAGTTAAAGCTGATGCATCTTCAATATTACTTATACCAAATACACCACACTCTTCTTTGAGTTTCGGATTAAAGTTCTTCAATTTTTTCTTTAGAATCTTGATATGTTTTTTCATCAGGAAATTCTTTCAAAAGATAATTACTACCTTTCTTTAAGTATGGAAAGACATAAGATTTATCCACATTTATTGGCCATTTATCATAATTATACACGATATGGACACCTGAAAAAATACATACAGATATTATGTAAGCTCTCACAAAACCAAAAAAGAATCCAAATATTGTATCTAAGTTTCCAATACCAGTATACCTAACAGCCTTACTAATTCCTTTATTAATCATTAAAACGAAAAAAATAACAATAACAAATATTGTAATTCCCAGACCTACATCCAAAACATATTCATTATCAATTATATTATCTAAATATGGCTTTACCTTTGGAAAAATTATTAAGGTAATAATGTATGCAAGCAACCATTTGGCCATTGATAAAATACTCAGAACAAAACCTTTTTTGAAACATTTAATTAAAGATAAAATTGTGATTATTAAATAGGATAAATCAATAATTGAAGTAGCATCAAAAAATTCTATCAATGCTTCTAACATTTTCTATTTTCCAAAAGGTTTAAAGAATACAATTAACATTGGGAGAAGTGTTAAAACAGAAATCATAGCAAGTAACATCGCCAAACCCGTGAAGACTCCAAAGTAAATAGTTGGAATAAATTTTGAAAAAACTAAAATTGAAAAACCAAAAACTATTGTGATTGAAGTATTTAATATAGCAGAGCCAACAGTTGAATGACATGTAGTTAAAGTTTTTTTATAGTCTTTTATTTTATTGAATTCTTCTTTAAAACGGTAAATATAGTGAATACTATTATCAACAGCTATTCCAATCGTAATTGCTGCGATTGTAATCGTCATCATATCTAGGGGTATGCCTAGAAGACCGATAATTCCTAATATAAAGAAAGCAGCAATAAAATTTGGTACAATGCCAATTAAGGATAATCTAATATTTCTAAATAAAATAAAAAACATTGCAAAAATACCAATCATTACCAGTCCTAAAGTCAAAATTTGAGATTTAAATAGACTTTGTAGTAAATTATTAAATAAAATTAGCACTCCTGCTAATTTATATCTATCTTTCTCTAAACTAAATTCATTTTGTAGGTCTAAATTTATTTTATTTATTAAATCATTTCTTCTTAAGTTTTCTTGAGAGTCTATTATTCTTAAACTAATACGTGCCTCATTATTCTCAATTGAAATATATGGGTCAATTATTTCTTTTTTGATGCTTTCTGGAATCTTTGTATACAGCACTCCCATTTCCAGTGTGCCAAGTGGCTTATTATTATTTAATTGAGTTGCAACTTCAATAATTGATGAAAATGATAGTACTTTTCCTATTTGAGGCAAACTATCTAAGTAATTGTGGACACTTTTTATAGTTTCTACTTTATCTTTTGTGAACCAATATTTTTCGTTGTCTGCTTCATTATCATTACCCCAATCTTCAAATTCATCATCTTCTTCTGTAATATCTTTTTCAATTTCTGGAAATTTTAAAATAACTTCAAGGGGAGTTGTTCCACCTAGTTCTTCATCAATTAATTTCATTCCTTTATAGATTTCTGTATTTTTACTAAAATAATTAATAAAACTATTTTCAACTTCTAATTTTGAGACACCATAAATACTTACAGCGATAATGGTAAAAGAAACAATAAATATTGATACTTGATAATTCAAAGATATTTTTTCAAATAATTTAGTAATATTTGAAACTTTATCTTTATCTATTGATATATTTTTTGTTGGTGCAAAACTTAGTAGAGTAGGAAGCAATGTAAAAGTAATAATGAATGACGTAATTAATCCAAATGTCATCATCCAACCAAAATCTATAATTGGTTTAATTTCACTAAAGATTAGAGATAAAAATGCTATAACAGTTGTTAGAACTGTATAAAGTATAGGCCAAAACATTTTTTTAGTAGTTAGAGACAAAATTTCAAAATTACTTTTAGATATATTTGACTTTCTAATTTGTAAAAACCTTGTACTCATATGAATATTCATTGCCATTGTTAAGATTAACATTAGTGCAATAAAATTTGACGAAATAACAGTTACTTTCCAACCAAGTATACCAAGAAAGCCCATCATTATAATTACTGAAAAAAAACAACTGCTAATTGGAACTATGATCCAAATCAGACTTCTAAATACAAACCAAAGTGTTGCTATAATAAACAACAAAACACCAATACCAAAAATTATGATATCACTTTTTATAAATGTCATCATATCATCAGCAATCATTGGAATTCCACCTAAATAAATTTTACCAATATCATCATAACTTTTTATGATGTCTCTAATTTCTAAAATATTTTCATGATTTTTCTTTTTTATTTTGTCACGATATTTTTCTATTTCATTTTTTGATTTATTTTGGATATCTTTTAATGGAATATTTGGTTTTATATTAACAATTATTCCACTGGTTTTGCCATCTTCACTTATAACAAAGTTTCTAAAAACAGGACTATTTAAAATTTCTTTGAAACCTCGTTGCTTATCCACCTCCTCATCTTTAAGAGTTTTAAATCCTTCTAGACGTTCTTGGAGTGGAGCTTCCGAGTTATCTAAAAGAGGTATATCTAATAAAGTTATAACACTATGAACCCAATCTAAACTTTGAATTTTGTATTTTAAACTTAGTAAATTATTTATAGAAGTGTCTGAGACCATTTCACTATTTGGAGTATAAGTTAAGACCAAAAATTCTTTAGAGCCATAACGATCGGTAATTTCTTTTAAATATTCAAGATCAGGATCGCCTTCAATTAATAATGTTTCAGATGAGGCATCTAATCTGAAATCCTTTGAATAATACCCAAAACTTATTAGTGTGATTAGTAAAATTACAAAAATAGATTTTGGAAACTTTAATATTGTATTTTCATACAAAGTAGCAAACATACTCTCTATATATTGGAAATTAATTAATTTGAGTATCTTTAAATTTTGTAAATCTTTCCTCAAATTCCAGAGTTACTTTACCAATTGGACCGTGACGTTGTTTACCAATGATAATTTCTGCCAAATGCGCAACTTCGTTCATCTTTGCTTGCCACTCAGCATGTTCAACTGTTGCCTCTCTAGGCTCTTTTCTTTGCAGATAATATCCTTCTCTATAAACAAACATTACCACATCTGCATCTTGCTCAATTGACCCAGATTCTCTTAAATCAGCTAACTGAGGTTTGTGATCATCACGTTGTTCAACTTGTCTTGAAAGCTGAGATAATGCTACTACAGGAACACCTAATTCTTTTGCTATAGCTTTAAGACCTTGGGTAATTTGAGAAATTTCTTGAACTCTACCATCTTTATTGAATGTAGTTCCTCTCATAAGCTGTATATAATCAACTACAACCATATCTAGACCATGCAATCTTTTTATTCTTCTGGCCCTATTACTCATAGCAGCAATACTAATTGCTGGTGTTTCATCTATAAATAATGGAAGTTCAGAGATATTTTTTGATGTTTCCAAAAATTGATCAAATTGTTCGTCTGAAATCCTTCCACGTCTAATATCATTTGAACCTATTCTAGCTTGTTCAGATAATATTCTCGTTGATAACTGTTCAGATGACATCTCCAGTGAAAAAAATGCTACAGAAGATTTCTTTCCATTATCCTGAATATTTTTCGCTGCATTGAAAGCGATATTAGTTGCGAGTGAAGTTTTACCCATCGAAGGTCTTCCTGCAATGATAATTAAATCAGACTGGTGTAAACCTCCAAGTTTATCATCTAAATCTCTTAATCCTGTTGGTACTCCTACAATTCCCTCTTCGTTTTTATATGCGGCTGAGGCCATTTCAATAGTTTGTTTCATTGCATCGTCAAATTTAATTAGAGAAGAGCTGAATGATCCTTTTTCTGCTAAATCAAATAAAAGTCTTTCAGAATTTTCGATAATATTTTGTCCATTTATATCTATATCATTTACTTTAGCACTATCTATTGTTTGTTCAGAAATCTTAATCAATTCACGTCTAACGAACATATCATAAATTATTTTTGAATATTCAATTGCTTGTCTGACGGAGGTAGAAAATTTTGTAATTTTGACTAAATATTCTGGAATATCTAAATCATCTTTTTCATCTTCAAAATAATTTTTAAGAGTAATTGGATTTGCTAACATGCCTTTATAGATTAAGCTTTCAATAGCATTAAAAATTTTTTGATGCATAGGATCATAAAAATTAATACTTGAAATAAAAGTACTGATTTCGTCAAATATTTCATTTGTGACCAAGATAGAGCCTATTACTGACTGTTCCGCTTCAATATTATTTGGAAGTTCTTTAAATTTTTCTTTAACTATACTTAAATTATTTTCCATAAGTATAATTTATATTAAAAAAAAAAATTAAAAATTTAAAAAAAATACTGTGGAAGAAATTGTATAATTATTGAATTGTTTCAGCTGACTGAACATTGATTGTAATCTCCGCATCAACTGCTGAGTGTAAAAAAATTTTGACCTTATATTTTCCCAAAGCCTTTATTTCTTGAACTGGTTGAATCATCGATGGCTTTATATCTATACTGTTAGTTTCTTGAATCAATTTTGAAATTTCAGTTGGTTTAACTGAACCATAAAGTTCATTATTTTCTGTGCTTAATTTTTTTACTAAATACTCTTTATTTTTTATTTGCTCATAAATTTTTTGAGCTACTGCTTTTTTTTCATTATCTTTTTTTGCAAGATCAGATTTAATCTTTTCAACTTCTTTTATATTTTCTTTTGAGGCATATAAAGCTTTCTTATTTGCAATTAAAAAATTTCTAGCAAAACCTCTTTTTACATCAATTACTTCACCAATTGATCCAATTCTTTTTACATTTTCTAATAAAAT
>MDTA01083445.1_pt1 | contig 15243 bp, 18 predicted proteins | sample 811151 | NCBI WGS metagenome assembly MDTA01 (sample SAMN05326648, study PRJNA326480) | marine metagenome | isolation source: seawater | place: Indian Ocean: South | collected 2010 | reverse complement strand
TGAAGAAGCTGCTAAAATTAGAGATGAAATTAGAAAACTTGAAAGTACTGAATTAGAAGTTACACTTAACCCAAAAGTAAAAAAATACAGTCAAACTAATAAAATGTATCCTAAAGGAAGATCAACAATGGGGATGCCAGGAACAAGGGCACAAAAAGGTAAAAAGAAATGGAAGCAAATAAAATAATTATTACAGGAGGTGCTACAAGAATCGGTGCTGCAATTGCCAGAAAACTTTCAAGCCCAGGTAAAGAAATAGTTATTCATTTTAATAAATCTAAATCAAAAGCAGAAAAACTTAAAAAAGAATTATCAAAAAATGGAACAAAAATTTATTTAGTTAAAGGTGATCTTAGTGTTGAAAAAGATGTAAATAAAATTGTAAAATTTGCAAAGTTAAAATTAAAACATTTTGATTGTTTAATAAATAATGCATCATTATTTGAGAATGACAAAATAGAAAATTTTTCAACAAAAGGCTGGGGTAAACATTTAAGGACTAATTTAAGAACTCCTGCACTTTTATCAAAAGAATTTGCAAAAAATATAAAAGGAATAAACAACAATATAATTAATATAATTGATCAAAGAATTTTTAAATTAACTCCATATTTTTTTTCTTATACCATTAGCAAAACAGGTCTCTATACTTTGACAAAAACTAGCGCCATGAGTTTGGCTCCAAACATAAGAGTTAACGGTATTGCACCCGGTCCAACAATAAAAAATAAAAGACAATCGGAAAAGCATTTCAAAAAGCAATATTTGGCAACACCTTTGAAAAGACAAGTTGATGTTGATCAAATATGTAATGCAGTTGACTTTTTTATTAAAAATAGATCTATTACCGGTCAGGTGTTAGCTTTAGATAGTGGACAAAGTTTAAACTGGCAAACACCTGACATCATGGGAAGCAAAGAATGAAGAAGGGTAATTTTAAATTAATAAAAATAGACAAAAATAAAAGTTTATTTAATTACGAAAAGAAAGTTTTAATTAAAGAACTTATACTTAACTTAAAACTTGGTTATTATGATTTTGAAAAAGATAAAAGCCAAAAAGTTAAATTTTCTCTTGAGATCGATTATAAGGATAAAAAACCATCTAATGATAGAGATATTAAATCAATTGTTAATTATGCAAAAATTGTGAGATTAATAAAAAAATTGATTAAAAATAAACATTATAACTTTCTTGAAACTTTGGCTGAGGATGTATTTGATGAACTATTTAAGGACAGAAGGATTGAAAAAATAAATCTTCAAATTGAAAAACTAGAAATTATGAAAGATTGCTCCTCTGTTGGTATTCAAATTTCTAAAAGAAGAAGTGATGGTCAGCTCTAATATTGGAAAAGACGTAATAAAAAAAGAAATACCTTTAGTCCCTAAGCTTCCAGGTGTTTATAGGATGTTAAATGCCAAAAATGAAGTTTTATATGTAGGTAAAGCTAAAAATCTTCTAAATAGACTTAAAAGTTATGTATCTGAAAAAAATCATATAATTAGAACAGAGCGAATGTTATCTCAAACTAAAAAATTAGAGATAACAATTACCTCAAATGAAAGCGAAGCTTTACTTTTAGAGGCAAACTTGATTAAAAAGTTTAAGCCAAAATTTAATATTTTGTTAAGAGATGATAAATCTTTTCCTTTTATTTATATTGGAAACAAAGATAAATGGCCCCAAATAAAAAGACACAGAGGAAAAAAAAATAAAGAAGGTTTTTTTTTCGGTCCTTTTGCTTCTGCTGGTTCAGCAAATTGGACCATTAAAATGATACAGAAAATTTTTCAAATTAGAGTTTGCGATGACTCTGTTTTTAAAAATAGAAAAAGACCATGCATACTTTATCAAATAAAAAGATGTTCTGGTCCATGCGTGGGGTACGTAAAAGAAAATGAATATAAAAATTCAGTTAAAAACGCTATCGAATTTGTATCTGGAAAATCCAGAAAAATTCAAAAAAGCCTTTCAACGCAGATGGAAAAAGCAAGTGAGGATCTTGATTTTGAAAAAGCTGCAATTTTAAGAGATAGAATTAAATCATTAAACATTATTCAATCATCACAAAGAGTTAACGAGGCCAACTTAGTAGATGCCGATGTAATAGCAGGTTATAAAGAGTCTGGAAAAACATGTATTCAAGTATTTTTCTATAGGTCAAAACAAAATTGGGGAAATCAATCTTTTTTCCCTAAACATGATCCAGATGAAAGTTTAACAGAGATTCTAAATTCATTTGTGTCTCAATTTTATGAAAATAAAAGCGTACCAAGTTCAATTATTATAAGCGATGATATTAAAGAAAAATCTTTGATTGAAAAAACACTAACAGATAAAGAAAATAAACAAATAAATATATCTGTTGCCAAAAAGGGGTCTAAGTTAAAAGTAATTAATCAAGCAATTAAAAATGCTAAAGATAGTCTAAATAGAAAACTTTATGAAAGTCAAAATAATAAAGAACTATTTGAAGAGGTAGCTAGAAAATTTAAACTTGAGCATAACATTAATTTAATTGAAGTGTATGATAATAGTCATATCCAAGGAACAAATAGTGTTGGTGCCCTTATAGCATTTGGAGAAGAAGGATTCATAAAAAAAAGATACCGAAAATTTAACATCAAGATAAAAAAGAATGAGCAAGATGACTACGGAATGATGAGTGAAGTACTGAATAGAAGATTTAAAAAAGCTCTTCAGGAAAAAGAAAACTTCCTTACTTTACCTGACCTAGTAATAATTGATGGGGGTAAAGGACAATATTCTGTTGCAAGAGATAGCTTAAACGAACTGGGGCTTCACGATCTCCCTATTATTGCTATCGCAAAAGGTAAATTTAGAAATAGTGGAGATGAAAGCTTCTTTTACAATGGAAAAAAATTTAAATTTTCTAGAAATGATCCAACTTTATTCTTCTTACAAAGATTGAGAGATGAGTCTCATAGATTTGCTATTAGCGCACATAGAAATAAGAGAAAAAAAGGAATTAGCAAATCACTTTTAGATCAAATAGAAGGAATAGGATCTATTAGAAAAAGAGCATTATTGAACCATTTTGGATCAGCAAGAGCTGTGGAGTCCGCAAGTTTAGATGAAATCGAGTCAGTTGAAGGAGTTGAGGAAAAAGTGGCAAAAAAAATATATAATTACTTTCACGAATGAAATTTAAAATTCCAAATTATTTGACAATAGGAAGAATTATAATTGTCCCAATTTTTGTAGTGACATTTTATTTGCCTGGGTTGTATGGAGATCTTATTCCTTTTTTTTTATTTATTACTGCATCGTTTACAGATTTTCTAGATGGTCTTTTAGCAAGAATGTTTAAAGAGGAATCTAAACTTGGAGAATTACTTGATCCAATTGCAGATAAAATTATTGTGGCTACAGCTTTAATTCTTCTAGTGATGAATGGCACTATAAAAAATTATGAAGTAATTGCTGCAATAATTATTTTGACCAGAGAAATTTTAATTTCAGGTTTAAGAGAATTTCTTGCAAAAGGAAGGATTAAATTGCCAGTTTCAAATTTAGCTAAATTAAAAACATTTTTGCAAATGTTCTCGATAGCTATACTTTTAACAGGTAATACAGGTAACAAAATTTTAAATTTTCAAGATTACAATGCACAAACAATAGGTATTATTTTACTTTGGCTTTCTGCTTTTCTCACTTTATATACTGGATATGAATATTTAAGAAAAGGAATTGATCACGCAATTTCAGAAGATAGTAAAGACTAGGCAGCTTTCTTTTTACGAACAATTTTTTCGTAAGAATTTGAAAGATCTAAAATGATATTGCAGACACTAAAATTATAATTAGATATTTGCGACACAGGGGTAATCTCTGCTGCCGTTCCAGTTAAAAAACATCCTACAAAATTTGAAAGCTCCTCTAGTTTAATTTTTCTTTCATGAACTTTTATATTTTTGGACTTAGCAATTTCTATAACTGTCTTTCTCGTAATACCATCTAAAAAAGAGTCTGGTATTGGTGTATGTAAATCTCCGTTATTATCTTTAAAAAAGATATTTGCACCTGTAGCTTCAGCAACATATCCTTCATGATCTAACATAAGTGAGTCTGTGTAGCCTTGTTTTTCAGCTTCATGTTTTGACAAAGTACAAATCATATATAATCCTGCAGCCTTAGTATCCCAAGGAATAGTATTTGGTGCAGGTCTTCTCCAATTAGATACATTAAGTTTAATACCTTTTTCTTTTAATTTAGGATCAAAATATGCAGGCCATTCCCATGTTGCTATTGCAACATTAATTTTTGTTTTTTGTGCAGAAACTCCCATCATTTCGCTACCCCTCCAGGCAACTGGTCGAATATAACCATTGAGAATATTTTGCACAGAAACAATTTTTTTCGTGGCATTGTTAATTTCTTCTTTCGAGTATGGAATTTTCATATCCATTCTTTTGGCAGAATAAAAAAATCTATCTGTATGCTCTTCAAGTTTAAAGATTTCTCCATCATAAACTCTTTCTCCTTCAAATACTAAGCTTGCATAATGTAGTCCATGGCTAATAATGTGAGTTTTCGAGTCCTTCCAATCAACTAGCTCGTTGTTGTACCAGATTTTTCCTTCTCTTTTATCGAATGCTATCATTAAAATTTATATAGATTTTTTTTACAAAAAATATCTTTGTATATATAATATGTCAATATAACTTACCATTATGAAAGATTTATTATACCTCAAAGATGAACAAATAAAGGTTTTTATAGAAAAAATTTTCATCGGTTATAGAGAAACTTTTTCTGATGCAAAGAAAGTTCTCGATAATTATTCAATAGGGGTAGCCCATCAAAAAGTTATTTTAATGGTCTCTCTTCACAAAGGAATTACTATTTCACAGCTATTAAAAAAACTTAAAATTACAAAACAAAGTTTAAATCGTGTATTAAAAGAATTGATTATATTAGAAGCTGTCGAGTTTAAAAAAAATTTAAATGACTCCAGAGTTAAACATATATATTTAAATCATAAAGGTTCTAGAATATTTGATGAAATATTTTCAGTACAAAAAAAAAGAATATATAATGCATTACTTAAATCTAGTTCAAAGGAAGTACTTTATTTTAATAATGTATTAAAAAAAATAATAAATGAATAGTTTTGATACGCACATTTTAGTTGTAGATGATGATGAAAGAATCAGAGAGCTTGTAAAACAATATTTAAATGAAAATAATTATCTTGTTACTACGGCAAATAGCGCTGAAGATGCAGAGAATAAATTAAAATTTATTAAATTTGACCTAATTATATTAGATATTATGATGCCTGGAAAAAGTGGATTAGAATTTACTGAGTCAAATAAAAATAAAATAAATACCCCTATCATATTGTTAACCGCTAAAGGTCAATCATCTGAGAGAATTGAGGGTTTAGAAGTGGGTGCCGACGATTATTTACCAAAACCATTTGAGCCTAAGGAATTATTGTTGAGAGTGAGAAATATCTTAAAAAATACAAAAATTAAAAATTTAAAAAACAAAATAGAATTTGGGAATATTTATATCGATTTAAATAAACTTTTTATTAAAAATAAAAATGATGAGTACAAGATAAACTTAACTGAAAAGACTATTCTTGAAAAAATGATAAATTCACCAGGGCAAATTTTCACCAGAGATGAAATTGGTAAGATTATAAATTTAGAAAAAGAAAGATCTATTGATGTAATAATTACCAGATTAAGAAAGAAAATTGAAGAAAACCCAAAAAATCCAAAATATTTACAAACAATAAGAGGGGAAGGTTATGTCCTTTGGATTGAGTAGTTTAATAAAAAATTTTTTACCTAAACAATTATTTTACAGAGGTTTACTAATTGTTGCTTTACCAATCATAATTATGCAAGTAACAATTTCTATTGTTTTTTTTGATAGTCTTTGGATTAAAACAAACAAAGGAATGACAAGAGCTCTAGTTGCTGAAATTAAAACATTCATTGATGCGTATGATAACGATGAAACAAATAAAGATTTTGTAATAATTTTGTTTAAGGAACATTTGGAGTTTAATATAAAATATGAAAAATATAAAAAGCTTCCAGTTAGACTCAAAGAGAGGTGGTTCAGCCCAATTGACAGGTCTTTAAGGCGAGAACTAAAATCAAAAAATTTAGATTACTGGTTTGATACTACCGCCATTAAACATGTTGTTGATCTTAAAATAAGATATAAAGAGGGGTATTTTCAATTTTTCATTCCAAGAAATAGACTTACAAGTAGTTCAGCAAGAATGTTCGCAATGTGGATCACTTTGCCAGCCTTATTAATAATTGCTATAGCAATAATATTTTTAAAAAATCAAACAAGACCTATAATTAAACTTGCGGAAGCTTCAGAAAGGTTTGGAAGAGGTGAGGAAATAGAGGAATTTAGACCATCTGGAGCTTTGGAAATAAGAAAAGCTGGTTTTGAATTTGAAAAAATGAGGCAAAGAATTATGAGACATTTAAATCAACGCTCTGAAATGCTTTCAGGAATTAGTCATGACTTAAGAACACCATTAACTAGAATTAAACTTCAGCTAGCATTTATTAAAGATAAAGAAATATCTAAAAAATTGTCAGAGGATGTTGATGAAATGGAAAAGATGTTAAATGAGTATCTGCAATTTTCAAAAAGTGGAGCAAATGAAAAAACTGAAAAATTTAATATTACCGAATTAATACAACTTATTGTCAAAAAATATAATAATAATATTTCATTTAATTCAAATGAAAAAATCTTATTTGCAGGTAGAAAAAATTTAATACAAAGATGTTTAAATAATTTTTTGGACAATTCTTTGAAGTATGGAACAAAAGTGAATATTAAATTATCAAAAATAAAGGATGGATTAATTATTGAGATTGATGATGATGGTCCAGGAATTCCTGCAAATGAAATGAATAATGTATTCAAACCATTTTATAAAATAGATAAAAGTAGAGCAGAGACAAAATCGAGTGTTGGCCTGGGTTTATCAATATCTTCGGACATAGTTAGATCACATGGTGGTAGAATTGAGTTAGAAAAATCAAAAATGGGGGGATTAAAAGCTAGTATTTTTTTGCCTTTTTAGTTTTATTTTTTTTTTCTAGAAACTCAATTTTTTTCTCTAATTTTTCTAATCTTTTATTGGTAATAAGCAGATCTTCTTTGCTCACGATTTTCATTTTAAGAATAAATTCTTCTCTTTTCGAATTTAGCAAAGAAAATATCTCTTTGCTCATATCCTTATAATTAATTATACCTTGCTCTAAAAGTTTAGCTAATTTATCTAATACAATTCTTGATTTTGACATAAATTTATATGTTACTATTATAATTTAATTTAATAAAATAAAAATGTTAATCAATAATTTTGACCCAGTTGCGCTATCTATTTTTTCATTTGAGATCCGATGGTACTCACTTTCATACATTTTTGGTATAATTTTTGGATGGTTATATTGCGTACGATTTCTTATTAAAGAAGAATATATTAAAAATATTTTTGAAAACTTCATATCAAGTTTAATAATAGGAATTATAGTGGGGGGTAGATTAGGATATGTTATTTTTTATAATTTGTCCTTTTACATAAATAATCCATTAGAAATTTTTAAAATCTGGAATGGAGGAATGTCATTTCATGGTGCTGTTATTGGAATAATAATAGCTTCTATTTATTTTAGTAATAAAGCTAAAATTAATAAATATATTTTATTAGATCTTATTTCGGTATCAGCTCCGATAGGAATTTTTCTTGGAAGGATATCTAATTACATCAACTCTGAACTTTATGGTAAGACGACTAATTTTATTTTTTCTGTAAAATTTTTAAAAATAGACAATCTCAATAGACATCCATCTCAATTATATGAAGCCTTTTTTGAAGGAATCGTATTATTAATAATTTTATCATTCACGTATAAGAAATTTAAAAAGCAACCTGGAAAATCATCATCAATTTTTTTGATGGGTTACTCTTTTTTTAGATTTTTTATAGAATTTATTAGGGAACCTGATGAACAATTAGGATATTTAGCGCTAAATCTAACTATGGGGCAAATACTTAGTGTTGCGTTTTTAATTTTTGGAGTATTTTTATTTTTTAGAAAAAATGAATCAGTTTAAAAATAATATTATCCCATTAGATAAATTTATTGATGCTTCTATGTATAATTCAAAAAATGGTTACTATATGAATAGTAATCCATTTGGAAACAAAGGAGATTTTATAACATCTCCTAATATTTCAATTTTATTTTCTGAAATGATTTTCGTATGTATATATTCTTTTTGGGAATACTTTGGAAAACCAAAAAAATTAAACATTGTAGATTTAGGTGGTGGCAATGGAGAGATGATTTATAGAATTTTGGTTACTGCTAGTAAATTTAAAACTTTTTTAGAGTCATGTAATTTTTATATTTTTGAAAAAAGTCCATATTTAAAAAAAATTCAACAAAAAAAAATTTCAAACAAAAATGTAGTATGGCTAGATAATTTTAATAGAATACCAAAAGTTCCAACTTTATTTATCGGAAATGAATTTTTTGACGCATTACCTATTAAACAATTCGAAAAAAAAAATGCGAAATGGTATGAAAAATATGTAAAAAAAAATACAAAAAATATAAACTTTGATTATCAAAAGATTGATATAAAAAAAATTGAAAAAAAAATTGGTTTTAAAATTTCAAAAGGACAAAAATTTATAGAGTTTTCTCCCTTAGGATTTGAATTATTAAAAAGTATGTGCGGTATGATTAATAAATTTAATGGTGGATTGCTTATTATTGATTATGGGTTTATGAAACATAAAATGAAAGACACTATTCAAGCAGTCAAAAAACACAAAAAAGTTGATTTTTTAAAAGAACATATAAACGTTGATATTTCATATTTAGTAAATTTTAATTTAATAAAAAGTATAATAGAAAAATTTAATTTAAATATGATAGGTTTCTCAAGTCAGAGAAAATTTTTAATTAATTTAGGTATTTTACATCGAGCTGAAATATTAAGTAAAAATTTATTGTTTTCTGAAAAAGCTAATATTTATTCTAGATTAACTAGACTTATTGATAAAAAACAAATGGGTGAATTATTTAAGGTCGCCTTTATATCAAAAAAAATAAATAATAAATTTAGATTAGGATTCAAGTGATTTTGTCTAAAAAATTAATCAAGTTTAAATTTTTAAAACATGGTTTTTTTTCAAGCAAGGGGGGAGTGTCATCGGGTGTATATAAAAGTTTAAATTGTGGAATAGGTTCAAAAGATCAAAAAGAAAACGTATTCAAAAATTTGAGAATTATAAGTAATAAAATTGGATGTAAATATAAAAGCTTAATAACTTTAAAACAAAGACATAGTGATAAATTCTATCTAATAAACAAAGTTCCAAAAAATAAAATTAAAGCTGATGGAGTTATCACCACAAAGAAAAATTTAGCGTTGTGTATATTAACCGCAGACTGTGCTCCAGTCTTAGTTTTAGACCCTCATAAAAAAATTATTGCTGCGGCTCACTTGGGTTGGAGAGGAGCATATAAAAAAATTATAATTAAAATTTTTAAAAAATTAATTTCCCTTGGTTCAAAAAAAAATGATTTGATAGTAATAATAGGCCCTTGTATTTCAAAGGAAAATTATGAGGTAAAAAGTGATTTTAAGAAAAAATTCCTAAAACAAAGACAAAAAAATAATATTTTTTTTATGAAAAAAAATAGCAAAATTTACTTTAGTCTAAGAGACTACATATTTTCTCAAATTTCTGGATTTGGTATAAAAAATATAGATATTATTCGTAAAGATACTTATAATAAAAAAAATAATTTTTTTAGTGCAAGAAGATCCCTTAAAAATGGCTACAATGATTATGGTAGAAATATTTCGATAATTATGATTAAATAAGTCTTTCTAAGAAATAATGAAACTTCTAACTGGCAACAGCAACAAATATCTTAGTCAAAAAATATCAAAATTTTTAAAAACAAAATTAGTGCATTCAAGTATTAAAAAATTCTCGGATGGAGAAATATATATTGAAATTAATGAAAATATTAGGGGTAATAGTATATTTTTGATTCAATCTGTAAGTTCGCCTGCTAATGATAATCTAATGGAATTATTGTTATGTATTGATGCATTAAAAAGATCTTCAGCAAAAAACATAACAGCTGTTATACCCTATTTTGGATATGCAAGACAAGATCGTAAAGTTGCACCGAGAACTTCTATTTCTGCTAAATTAGTTTCTAATTTAATTACAAAAGCAGGCGCTGATAGGATTGTTACAGTTGATTTACACGCCGGACAAATTCAAGGATTTTTTGATTTACCAGTAGATAACCTTTTTGCAACTCCGATTTTTGCTCGTCATGTAAAAAAGAAAGTTAAATCAAAAAATTTGATTTGTGTATCACCCGATGTTGGGGGTGTTGAAAGAACACGAGCCTTGGCTAGAAAACTCGATGTAGGTATAGCAATTATAGACAAAAGAAGACCAGCTCCAGGAAAGTCTCAAGTAATGAATGTAATTGGAAATGTAAAAAATAAAACATGCTTGATAGTTGACGATATAATTGACTCAGGAGGAACTATAGTAAATGCAGCTCAGGCTTTAATTAATAGAGGTGCTAAAGAAGTTCATGTTTATATTACGCATGGAGTTCTTAGTGGACAGGCAGTTGAAAAAATAAAAAGATCAAAAATTAAAAATCTTGTTATTACTGATACTATAGATAACTCTAATAAGGCAAAAAATGCTAAAAATATTGAAGTATTATCAATTTCTAATTTACTAGGTGAAGCAATAAAAAGGATATCAAATTCAACATCAGTATCTGATCTTTTCAAATAAAACTTGTAAATTTTTGATTCATAAGTTAAAACCCATTTCGTTTTATGAATACAATAGAAGCATTTAATAGGAACACTCAAACAAAAGGCCAGCTGAATTCTCTTAGAAAAAAAGGTGAGGTCCCGGGTATAATTTATGGCGGGGAAGATGAAAATAAAAAAATTTCTCTTTTAAAAAAAGAGGTAAAAAATTTAGTTGAGAAAGAAAATTTTCTTTCAAATGTTATTTTGCTTAAAATTGATGGAAAAGAGTTAAATGTTCTACCGCGTGATATAGTCTTTGATACTGTGAGTGATGAACCAATACATTTAGATTTTTTAAGAATTACTAAAGGATCCAAAATAGTTTTGGAGATACCAGTAAAATTTATAAATGAAGAGCTTAGTCCAGGCCTTAAAAGAGGAGGAGTACTTAATATTGTTAGAAGGAAAGTTGAACTTAGATGTCCAACAGACAATATACCTAAAGAACTAGTTGTAGATCTAAATGATCTTGATATTGGTGCTAGTATTAAGATTTCCTCAATAAATTTACCAGAGAATGTTACTCCTACAATTCAGGGAAGGGATTTCGTAGTTGCAACAGTTGCGGCACCAACAGTTGTTAAAGAGCCAGAAAAACCTGCAGAAGCTGATGCGGAGGGAACTGCGGCTGAAGGAGCTGCGGCTGAAGGAGCTGCGGAAGGTTCTGAAACCTCTAAGGATGGAGCTGCAGAAAAATCTCCTGATGGAGAAAAGAAAGAAGACGAAAAAAAAGCAGCTGCCGATAAAAAATAATTAATTAGTGATTTCTTCAAATTTAAAATTTAATCTATGTTATTATTTGTAGGATTAGGAAATCCAACACCAAATAGTCTAAATAACCGACATAACGTTGGTTTTAAAATTATCGATGCCATCAATCAAAAGTTTAGTCTATCAAAACAAAAACCAAAATTTAAAGGATTATTAACAACTGGTAATATCGGAGATAAAAAAGTATATGCAATAAAACCATTAACTTTTATGAATAATTCAGGTTTATGTATTAGAGAGCTAATTGAATATTTTAAAATAGATGCAAAAAATGTAATTGTTTTTCATGATGATTTGGATGTTGATTTTGGAAAAATAAAAGCAAAATTTGGAGGTTCTAGCGCTGGACACAATGGTATTGAATCTATAGATAAATTTATTGGCAAAGATTATTTTAGAGTAAGAGTTGGTATAGGCAGACCAGATAATAAAATTAATGTATCAGATTATGTATTAAATGATTTTAATGATGATGAGGAAGGTGAAGTAACTAAAATCATAAATAATATATTGCTTTCTCTATCAATATTATTAGATAAAAAATTAGAATTGTTTTCAAGCACAGTAAATAACGTAAAATGAGTTTAAAGTGTGGAATTGTTGGATTACCAAATGTTGGTAAGTCTACACTATTTAATGCATTGACCAATTCTAATAAAGCATTGGCTGAAAATTTCCCATTTTGTACAATAGATCCTAATATAGGTATTGTTCCAGTTCCAGATGAACGATTAGATCATTTAATTAAAATTTCTCAGTCAAAAAAAAAAAATTAGTACAAGTATTTCTTTTGTTGATATCGCTGGACTTGTTAAAGGAGCTTCAAAAGGTGAAGGTTTGGGTAATAAATTTTTATCTCATATTCGCGAAGTAGATGTAATAATTCATATGTTAAGATGCTTTGACTCTGAAAAAATTCAAAATGTTAATAAAAACGTTGATCCTATTAGAGATTTAGAAATAATTGAAACAGAGATGAAACTAGCAGACTTAGACTCGATCGAGAAAAGATTAGATAAGAAAAACAAAAAAAATGTTTCAAATGAGCAGAATATACTTTTGAGCGAAGCACAAAGGATAATTAATGGAGATGGAAATATTAAAGAATTAAATCACAGATTCTCAAGTAAAGAATTAAAAATATCAAATTTATTATCAGTTAAAGACAGACTGTTTGTTTGTAATGTAGATGAAAAAAGTATCCCGGATGGAAATCAATATACATCAAAGTTTAATGAAAAATTTGATGAAAAAGAAATAATTATAATCTCAGCTGATATCGAAAATCAAATTAACCAGTTAGATGAAATTGAAAAAAAAAATTATCTAAAAATGATAAACCAAAAAGATGCTGGTTTAAATATATTAATTAAAAAAGCATATGATAAATTAAATTTACAGACCTTTTTTACATCTGGCCCAGAAGAAACTAGAGCATGGACTATAAATAAAGAATGTACCGCTCCTGAAGCAGCTGGAGTAATACATACTGACTTTGAGAAAGGTTTTATAAGAGCAGAAACTATATCTTATAATGATTTCCTAGAATGTGCAGGATGGGTAAACGCTAGGTCTGAAGGTAAAATGCGTTTAGAAGGTAAAGATTATAATGTTCAAGATGGAGATGTATTAAATTTTCGTTTCAATACGTGACCATATTTTTTTCATACTAAAATACACCAGAACAGATAAAATTATCAAATAAGCTATTACCCTGAATCCAGTTTTATGTCTTGTTTCAAGATGTGGCTCTGCAGCCCACATCAAAAAAGTTGTTACATCTTTAGCCATTTGCTCTGGAGTCGCTGGAGTTCCATCAACATAAGTTACCAAATCATCATAAAGTTGTTCGGGCATTTTTATTTTTTGGCCATACATATATTTGTTATAATACACGCCATCTTCCAGCTCCATTCCTTCTGGAGGTTCTTCATAACCTAATAAAACAGAGTAAATATAATCAGCTCCACCTGCCCTTGCCTTAACCAATACTGACATATCGGGTGGGTATGCTCCTCCATTAGAAATTTTCGCTTCTTCTATATTGGCATATGGCATAACAAACCTATCTGAGAGTTTTGCTTGCCTAGTAAACATCTCACCTTCGCTATTTGGCCCATCTGTAACTTCATAATTTGATGCTATAGCTTTAGCTTGTTCTTCAGAAAACTCTGGACCTCCCTTTTCAGATAAATTTCTATAAGAAAGATATTTCATTGAATGACAGGACGCGCAGACTTCTGCGTATACTTGATATCCTCTTTGTAAGGAAGCTCTATCAAATTTTCCGAAAAAACTTTTAAAAGACCATTCTTGTGTGAGTAAAATTTGTTTTTCTGCTGCAAAAGATTGGCTACTAAGAAAAAAACTTAATATAAAATATTTTGCTATTAATTTAATTCTTTTTTTCACAATTTGTTTTTTAAACCTGTGTTATTCTTTGCCATCGACATATTTGGGCTACCACCTAAAACTGGATCTGTAATACTTAAAGGAATATCGAGTGTTTTTTCTTTTCTTCCCAAAATTGGCAAAATTACTAAAAAATGTAGAAAATAATAAATTGTAGCTACTCTTGCTATTAATAAATAAGTTCCCTCTGCTGGCATCGCACCCATATACCCAAGAATTAAAACGTCAGCCACAAAAAACCAATAAAGTTGTTTATATATTGGTCTAAAAATTGCAGATCTTACTTTTGATGTGTCTAACCACGGCAAAATAACCAATACAAAAATAGATGCAAACATTGCTATAACACCTAAAAGCTTATCAGGCACAGATCTTAATATTGCATAAAAAGGTAAAAGGTACCACTCAGGCACTATATGAGCTGGGGTGACCAATGGATTTGCTTCTATGTAATTGTCAGAATGACCTAAAATGTTTGGTGAATAAAAAACAAAGAAAGCAAAAATAATTAAGAAAAGTAACAAAGCAAACAGGTCTTTTATTACTATATAAGGATGGAATGGAACAGTATCGTTTGATGGTTTTTTTATGTCAATTCCAATTGGATTATTATTTCCAGGTATATGCAGAGCCCAGATATGTAAAACAACTAAACCCAGAATCAAAAAAGGTATTAGATAGTGTAAGCTAAAAAAACGTGTCAAAGTAGGATTGTCAACCGAATAACCTCCCCAAAGCCAATTTGTAATACTTTCTCCTACCAAAGGTATTGCGCTAAATAAATTAGTAATTACAGTTGCACCCCAAAAACTCATTTGTCCCCAAGGTAATACGTATCCCATAAAAGCTGCAGCCATCATTAAGAAATAAATTAGCATACCTAATATCCAAATCATTTCTCTGGGAGCTTTATAGGAACCATAATACAAAGCTCTAAAAATATGTATATAGACTGCTAAAAAAAACATTGATGCACCATTTGCATGAACATATCTAATAAGCCATCCATAATTTACATCTCTCATTATATGTTCAACACTTCCAAATGCTAAATCAGCATGAGCAACATAATGCATTGCAAGAATTATTCCTGTAACAATTTGTGTAATTAAACAAAAAGTTAAAATTCCCCCAAATGTCCACCAATAATTTAAATTTTTAGGTGTAGGA
>MDTA01181287.1_pt1 | contig 15245 bp, 27 predicted proteins | sample 811151 | NCBI WGS metagenome assembly MDTA01 (sample SAMN05326648, study PRJNA326480) | marine metagenome | isolation source: seawater | place: Indian Ocean: South | collected 2010 | reverse complement strand
ATTAATTCTTTTGTGTTCAATTAGAGAGCATGCTAAATTTGCTAACATGGATATTCTGTGAGCAATTTTTCTACCTAATTTTATTTTTTTATTCCTATGTCTCATAGATAGTCGTATTTTTAATCTTTATCTAATTTATATTTTGATAAATTCATCCCAAAAGACAAACCTTTTAAAACGACTAATTCTTCTAATTCAGTTAAAGATTTTTTTCCAAAGTTTCTGAATTTCATTAGATCATTTTTGTTGTAGGAAACTAAATCGCCAAGTGTTTCTACTTCTGCGGCTTTAAGACAGTTTAATGCCCTTACAGATAAATCCATGTCTATTAATTTTGTCTTTAAAAGCTGCCTCATGTGCAAGGATTCTTCGTCGTATGTTTCTGCTTGAGCAATTTCATCGGCTTCTAAAGTAATCCTTTCATCTGAAAATAATAAAAAGTGATGAATTAAAGTTTTAGCTGCTTCTGTTAGTGCATCCTTAGGATGTATTGAGCCGTCTGTATTGATTTCAAAAATTAATTTTTCATAATCTGTTTTTTGTTCTACGCGAAAATTTTCTATACTATACTTAACGTTTTTTACTGGCGTAAAAACTGAGTCAATTGATATAACACCTAGTTCAGAATCAATTTTTTTATTTTCTTCGGCAGTTACGTATCCACGGCCTTTTTCAATTGTTAATTCCATATTTACTTGAACTCCTTTTTCTAAATTACAAATAACCAAGTCTGTATTTAAAATTTGAAATCCAGATATAAATTTTTGAATATCACCTGCCTTAAATTGATCCTGACCCCCTATAGCTATTTTAACCTTCTCATTATCAAGATCTTCAATTTGCCTTTTAAACCTGATTTGTTTTATGTTTAAGATTATTTCTGTTACATCTTCAACTATCCCGGGTATAGTGGAAAATTCATGATCTATGTTTTCAATTTTAACAGAAGTTATTGCGAATCCTTCTAACGATGAAAGTAGCACTCTTCTCAACGCGTTACCTACTGTCAAACCATAACCGGGTTCCAAAGGGCGAAACTCAAATTTACCTTCGAACTCTGAAGAATCGATCATAATTACTTTATCTGGTTTTTGAAAATTTAAAATTGTCATATTTGTTATATTATATTATTTAATTATTTTGAATACAGCTCTACTATCAGTTGCTCTTTAATATTTTCAGGTATTTGAATTCTTTCTGGAGTAACTACCATCGTTCCAGTCAAATTGGTTTCATCCCATGTTAGCCACTCGTAAACTGATGAATTATTGTTTAGAGATTCCTGGATTGAACTGATTGACTTAGATTTTTCTCGAATTCCCACCTTGTCGCCTGGTTTTATGTGACATGAGGGAATATTTACTATTTTATCATTAACTACAATATGTCCATGAGAAACAAGTTGTCTCGCACCACTTCTTGATGGGGATATCCCGAGTCTATAAACAATGTTATCTAGTCTCGATTCACATAACTGAAGTAAAACTTCACCTGTAACACCTTTACTTCTTGATGCCCTATTAAAAATTATTCTAAATTGTTTTTCTAAAATCCCATAAGTGTATTTAGCTTTTTGCTTTTCCATAAGTTGAATTGCATACTCTGATTTTTTACCTCTACGTTTATTATTCCCGTGTTGTCCTGGAGGATAGTTTCTTTTTTCAAAAGATTTGTCGGAACCAAAAATTGGTTCTCCAAACTTTCTTGCGATTTTTGATTTAGGACCTATATATCTTGCCATCTTATATTTTTTAAATTATACTCTTCTTCTTTTTGGTGGACGACACCCGTTGTGAGGTAACGGTGTAACATCAACAATCTCAGTTACTTCAATTCCACTATTATGAATAGTTCTAATGGCGGATTCTCGTCCATTCCCAGGTCCTTTTACATAAACTTTAACTTGTCTTAAACCTAAATCTTGAGCGATTTTTGAACAATCTTCAGCAGCAACTTGCGCGGCATATGGAGTATTTTTTTTTGAACCTCTAAATCCCATTTTTCCAGCTGATGACCAAGAAATTACTTCCCCTTTGAGATTTGTAATTGAGATAATAATATTGTTGAAAGAAGCATTAATATAAGCTTCACCAACAGGTTCTACAGTTACTTTTCTTTTTTTATTTACAGATTTAGCCATATTTAATTATTTAGTAGCTTTCTTTTTATTAGCAATTGTTTTTCTCTTTCCTTTTCTCGTACGGGAATTATTTTTAGTTTTTTGTCCTCTAAGAGGAAGTCCCGTTCTGTGTCTAATACCTCTATAAGAACCAATGTCCATTAGTCTTTTTATGTTGAGTTGGGTCTCCGAACGCAATTCCCCTTCTACTTTGTATTTTGAAATAGCTTGAATTATTGACTTAATTTCAGAGTCCGTCCAATCTGAAACTTTTTTATTCAAATCTACTTTTGCTTCATTTAAAATTTTAGAAGCTCTGTTTCTTCCAACTCCATAAATGTAAGTTAGAGAAATCTCTCCTCTTTTTGATTTTGGTATATCTACACCTGATATTCTAGCCATATTATCCTTGTCTTTGTTTAAATCTTGGGTTTTTCTTATTTATTACATATAATTTACCCTTTCTTCTAACTATTTTACAATCAGAACTTCTTTTTTTTATCGATGTTTTTACTTTCATAATAATAAATTAAAATCTAAAAGTTATTCTAGCTTTAGATAAGTCATAAGGACTCATTTCCAGCTTAACCTTGTCTCCTGGTAAAAGTTTAATATAATGAAGTCTCATTTTACCAGATATGTGAGCGGTTACTACATGTCCATTCTCTAACTCAACTCTAAACATTGCATTTGAAAGAGCCTCTATTATTTTTCCCTCTTGTTCGATTGCTTCTTGTTTAGGCATTCTATATTGATATTTTTCTGTTACTACTAGTTTTCATAAGCCCATCATAGTGACGATTTAATAAATAAGAATTTACTTGTTGGATTGTATCTATAGCTACCCCAACCATAATTAGTAAAGAAGTTCCACCATAAAACAATGCCCATCCTTGTTGCATACCCATAAGCTTGACAACTATGGCCGGAAAAACAGCTAAAGCTGCTAGAAATAAAGAGCCTGGAAAAGTGATTTGAGACATAATGTTGTCCAAAAACTCACTAGTTTCGTTTCCTGGTCTGATACCTGGAACGAAACCACCGCTCCTTTTTAAATCATCTGACATTTTATTTGTTGGTACAGTAATAGCTGTGTAAAAGAAGGTGAAAATGATTATTAGCAAACCAAAAACAATATTGTACCATAACCCAAAAATGTCTGAAAAATTCACTTGAATCCACTGACCTATTTCATTGTTACCTATTAACCGTCCTAAGTAAGAGGGAGCAAACATAATTGCTTGAGCAAAAATAATTGGCATAACTCCTGAAGCATTTAATTTGAGAGGTATGTATTGTCTTCTTCCAAAAATATTTTGATTACTAGTGCCAGTTTGAGCTCTTCTTGCATACTGAACAGGTATTTGTCTTACAGCCAAAACAAGAAGTATCGATAGTAGAATAACTATAATCCATAAAATCAACTCAATTAAAATTAGAATTAATCCTCCGTTATTTTCTGATACTCTTGAAACAACCTCCTGAACAAAAGAAACTGGTAAAGTAGCAATAATACCTACAGTAATTAGCAAAGATATTCCGTTACCTATTCCTTTATCAGTGATTTTTTCCCCAAGCCACATAGCGAATATTGTTCCTGTAACCAAAATAATTACTGATGGAAACATAAAAGAAAAACCTTTTCCCAATACAAAAGCTGAGTCTGGAACACCCAAAGCACTTAATCCATAAAGATATGCTGGGGCCTGAACAATGCAGATCGCAATTGTCAACCATCTTGTAATTTGGTTGAGAGTTTTTCTACCACTTTCACCCTCTTTTTGAAGTTTTTGTAAGTAAGGTAGTGCTACACCCATTAGTTGAACTACAATTGAGGCAGAAATGTAAGGCATAATACCAAGTGCAAAAACTGATGCATTAGCGAAAGCGCCACCTGTAAACATATTTAATACTCCAAGAAGACCTCCACCTCCCGTTCTGTCTCCTAATTCTGCTAACTGAAGAGCATCTATCCCAGGAAGAGTAATTTGAGCTCCTACTCTGTAAACTAGCAATATAGAAAGGGTTACACCTATTCTAATTCTTAGTTCTTCAATTTTGTAAATATTTATAAGTGCCTGAATAAATTTACCCATTTTTTGTAATTAAATTTACTTCTCCTCCTGCAGACTCAATTTCTTTTTTTGCTTTAGTTGAAAATTTATGGGCTGTTATTTTAACAGGTGATGTAATTTTTCCCCTGGCTAAAACTTTTACTAAACTATTTTTCTTAACAATACCCAAAGAATAAATTTTCTCTATGTCCAATTTATCTTTAATTTTTTTTCTCAAGACTAATTCCTGAATCGTTTCAATATTTAAAACATGATATTCTATTCTATTAATATTTTTAAAACCAAATTTTGGTATTCTTCTTTGCAATGGCATTTGACCTCCTTCAAATCCAAATTTCTTAGAGTAACCAGATCTAGATTTTGCACCTTTATGACCTCTAGTAGAAGTTCCACCCTTTCCAGAACCCTGTCCTCTACCAATTCTTTTGGAGGCTTTTTTATTTGAACCTTTTATAGGTGTTATATTTTCTAAATTCATTGATCTAAATTTTTGAGACTTCTACTAAATGATTAACTTTTTTTATCATTCCGTGAATATTAGGAGTATTTTTGTGAACTACCTCATTACCAATTTTCCTTAATCCTAACGCAAGGAGGGTAAGTCTTTGTTTTTTTAAATTCTTTATACTGCTTTTTATTTGTCTAATCTTTATTTTTTCCATTATATTAATCTTTAAAGAGTTTATCTAAAGAAATTCCCCTTTGGCTCGCAATTTTTTCTGGACTTCTTAAATTTAATAAAGCATCAAAAGTAGCTTTTACAACATTATGCGGATTTGATGAACCTTGTGATTTAGAGAGTACATTTTGAACTCCAACTGCCTCTAGTACAGCTCTAACAGCTCCTCCAGCAATAACTCCGGTTCCTTCAGAAGCAGGTTTAATAAAGACTCTAGCTCCACCAAATTTTCCATTTTGTTCATGAGGGATAGTTCCTTTATTTAAAGAAATCTTAATAAGGTTTTTTTTAGCATCTTCCACTGCCTTAGTAATTGCTTCAGAAACTTCTTTAGATTTACCTAAGCCATGACCAACTATACCTTTTTCATCTCCTACCACTACTATGGCTGAAAAACCAAAAGCTCTACCTCCTTTGGTTACTTTAGTAACTCTTTGAACACCGACTAACCTGTCTTTAAGATCAAGTCCTCCAGGCTTAACAAATTCTATGCTTTTATAATTTTTATACATACTTTAAAATTTAAGACCCCCTTCCCTTGCGCCTTCAGCAAGAGACTTCACTCTTCCATGATACAAATAACCACCACGATCAAATTTTACAGAACTTATTCCTTTTTTAGAGGCTATTTTAGCAAGTACTTTTCCAACTTCAAGTGCTTTTTCGATTTTATTTTTAAATTGATCAAAATCTTTAGTAATAGAAGATGCAGCTGCTAGTGTATTACCTTTTTCATCATCTATAATTTGAGCGTAAATATTTTTATTACTTCTAAACACAGACAAACGAGGCATTGTATCATTACCCCTAATATTTTTCTTTAGCTTAAGTCTAATTTTTGATCTTCTTTTAACTTTTATATTTTTCATGCTAATATTTTATGCTGATTTACCTGCTTTTCTTCTTATCTGCTCTCCTACGAACCTAATACCTTTTCCTTTGTATGGCTCAGGTTTTCTAAAAGACCTGATTTTGGCTGCGACAAATCCTAACAGTTGCTTATCATGCGAGAATAATTTTATAATTGGATTTTTTCCTTTTTCAGAAATTGTTTCAACTTTAACTTCAGGAGCAATTTCAAAGAGAATATTATGAGAAAAACCCAAAGAAAGGTCTAACCTTTGACCTTGAACTGAGGCACGATAGCCAACACCTACAAGTTCAAGTTCTTTGGTAAAACCAGAACTTACTCCTTCGACCATGTTGCTAATCAATGACCTATACAACCCATGTTTTGATTTTATTTCATTCACCTCTGAATTTCTCTTTAAAGTAATTAAGTTATTTTCAAAATTGACTTTTACACCATCAAAATTTTGTTCTATTGATCCTAGCTTTCCGCTTACAATTATTTTTTGTTCTTGAAGATTTATATTTACTCCCTCAGGTACTTTTATCGGACTGTTTCCTATTCTAGACATTTTTAAAAATTTAATACAAATAACAAATTAACTCTCCGCCAATATTTTTTTTCTTCGCTTCCTTTCCAGTCATTACTCCCATTGATGTTGAAATAATTGATAAGCCTAAACCGTTTAAAATCCTTGGGATACCTTCAGCACTGCAGTATTTTCTCAAACCTGGTGTAGAGATACGATTTATTTTTTTTATTATTGATTCACCTGTCTTTTGATCATATTTTAAGGCAATTTTAATTTTACCCTGTTTGTTTTTTGTTTCAATGAACTTGTAGCTTAAAATAAAACCTTGATCGTATAATATTTTTGTGATTTCTTTTTTTGTGTTAGATGCAGGTATTTCCACAACTTTGTGTTTAGCAAGGCAGGCATTCCTGACTCTAGTAAGATAATCTGCTATTGTGTCTGTATTCATAATTAAATTTTTACCAACTTGCTTTTGTTAGACCAGGGATTAAACCCTTATTAGCCATTTCTCTAAAAGTAACCCTTGATAGTCCAAATTGCCTTATATAACCTTTGGGTCTACCAGTTAGTTTACATCGATTATGTAATCTGACTGGTGAAGCATTTCTTGGTAACTTTTGAAGTGCCAAATAATCCTTTTGTTCTTTCAAAGCCTTTCGCTTGGCTTCGTATTTTTTTACAATCTTTGCACGTTTAACTTCTCGTGCTTTCATCGACTCTTTTGCCATATCATTTTTTTTTAAATGGTAATCCTATTAAACTTAACAACGACTTTGCTTCATTGTCAGTAGAAGCAGATGTTACAAAAGTAATGTCCATACCAGATATTTTATTTACTTTATCTATATCTATTTCTGGAAAAATTATTTGCTCAGTAATTCCCAATGTATAATTACCTCTTCCATCAAAACCACCTGGTTTAATCCCTTGAAAATCTCTAACTCTAGGTAAAGCTATAGAAATAAGTCTATCTAAAAACTCAAACATTTTATCTCCGCGAAGCGTTACTTTAGAGCCTATGGGCATACCTTTTCTTAATTTGAAAGAAGCAACATCTTTTTTTGAAACAGTCGGGACAGCTTTTTGTCCTGAAATGAGAGTAAGTTCGTCCACAGCTTGGTCTACGAGTTTTTTGTCAGCAACTGCAGCTCCAACCCCCCTACTTAATATTATTTTAAGAACCCTAGGAACTTGCATAGTGTTTTTATAATTAAATTCTTCCATCAATGACTTACTTACTTTATTTTTAAAGTCGTCTTTTAACCTAGGAATATAATTATTTGTCATAATTTTTACTTACTTTTTTGAAACACTTGATTTATTAACTTTTTTAACACGTCTTTCACTAGACTTTTCATTTACTAGGGATATATTTGAAATATGGATCGGAGCTTCTTTTTCCTCTATTCCGCCTTGAGTATTTTTTGAATTAGGTTTTACATGTTTTTTAACCAAATTTAAACCTTCAACGACAACTTTCTGATTTTTTTTAATAATATTAATTACCTTACCTTCTAAGCCCTTATTGGAACCAGCAATAATCTTTATATAATCTCCCACTTTAATTTTAAACTTCCTCATAACTTATAAAACTTCTGGTGCTAGCGAAACAATTTTCATAAATTTTTTATCTCTTAATTCTCTGGCTACAGGTCCAAAAACTCTAGTACCAATCATCTCACCAGATGGATTTAACAGAACGCAAGCATTATCATCAAAACGAATATATGATCCATCTTTTCTTCTAATTTCTTTGACTGTTCTAACAACAACCGCTTTAGTTACCTGTCCCTTTTTCATAGTACCGGATGGGATAGATTCTTTTATAGTGACAACGATCTTATCTCCAATAGAAGCGTACCTTTTTTTAGTCCCTCCTAAAACTCTAATAGTCAGCACTTCTCTAGCACCGGTATTATCAGCAACCTTTAATTTCGATTCTTGTTGTACCATTATTTAGCTCTTTCAATAATTTGCATTAACCTCCATGATTTTGTTTTACTCAATGGCTTTACTTCCATTATCTTGACTTTATCGCCTAATTTACAATCGTTTTTTTCGTCATGGGCAACATATTTTTTAGTTTTAAGGACAAACTTCCCATATTTTGGGTGTTTTACGCGTCTTACTTCCGAGACAACTATAGAATTTTGCATCTTATTGCTTGTAACTACACCTATTCTCTCCTTTCTTATTTTTCTTTCTGTCATATTACTTAACTAAATCTTTATTTAATTTTATTATTGCAGTTTTTAATCTTGCTATAACTCTTCTTAAATTTCTTATCTGGAGTGGATTTTCTAATTCTGAAACATAACTAGACATTTTTAACTCAAATAGTTTTTGCTTTAATTCGATTACTTTTGCCTCCAAATCTTTAAGATCTAATTTTGAAATTTCTGATTGTTTCATTCTAATTTTATTTACTGTAATCGTTAGCAATAATAAATTTGGTTTTAACAGGAAGCTTCTGGGCAGCCAATCTTAAAGCCTCCTTAGCTATGCTGTGACTAACACCTGCTATCTCAAAAAGAATTCTTCCAGGTCTTACTACAGCTACGAAATATTCAGGAGCGCCTTTACCTTTACCCATTCTTACTTCTAGTGGTTTTTTCGTTATGGGTTTATCAGGGAAAATCTTAATCCAAAGCTGTCCCTCTCTTTTCATGTATCGGGTAGCAGCAATTCTTGCAGCTTCGATTTGCCTAGATGTAATAAATTTAGAATCCAAAGATTTTATACCAAACATTCCGTTTGAAAGCCTGTGACCTCTTTGGGAGAAGCCTTTCATTCTTCCTTTTTGGGCTTTACGAAATTTTGTTTTTTTTGGTTGTAACATTGCTTAAGTTCTAACTTTTTTTCTCTGATTTAAACCCTTACTAAATTGTTTATTTTTCTTGCTCATACCAACTAATGGGGTAAGCTCACGCTTACCATAAACTTCACCTTTCATAATCCATACTTTAATACCTATTCTTCCGTAGGTAGTGTGTGCTTCTTGCATCGAATAATCAATATCTGCTCTAAATGTAGAAAGAGGAATCCTTCCCTCTTTATAGGATTCTGATCTTGCCATCTCGGCACCATTTAATCTCCCTGATATCTGAACTTTGATACCTTCCGAGTTCATTCTCATAGCAGCCGCGATTGCCATTTTTATTGCTCTTCTATATGAAATTCTAGCTTCAATTTGTCTAGCTATACTAGAGCCTACAAGCTTTGCGTCTAATTCGGGTCTTTTAATTTCAAAAATATTGATTTGTACTTCTTTACCAGAAATCTTTTTTAGTTCTTCCTTTAACTTATCAACTTCTTGCCCTGCTTTACCAATTATAATACCAGGTCTTGCTGTAGTTATAGTTATTGTGATAATTTTTAAAGTTCTTTCGATTATTACATTTGAAACACTTGCCTTATTTAGCCTGACAAAAATATACTTTCTTATTTTTTGATCTTCAGCTAATTTATCACCATAATCTTTTCCTCCATACCAATTAGAATCCCAGCCTCTAATTATACCTAAACGATTACCTATTGGATTTGTTTTTTGTCCCATTTTATTTCAATTGGTTATTAGATTCAAGCACTACTGTTACGTGGTTGGACCTTTTTCTAATTCTGTGCGCACGTCCTTGAGGAGCTGGTCTAAGTCTCTTTAACATTCTTCCCCCATCGACTCTTATTTCATTTACAAAGATGTCAGTGTTTTCAATACTTTTATTTTCATTTTTTGATTGCCAATTAGATAAAGCAGATAGAAGAAGTTTTTCCAAATACTTTGCCGCATGCCTTGAATTGAATTTCAAAATATTTAACGCATGACCAACTTCTTTACCACGAAGTAAATCTGCCACCAATCTCATCTTTCGTGGTGAAATTGGACAATTTCTCAATTTAGCCATAGCTAGTTTCTTTTTTTGAGTCTTTAGAATGTTTGCTTTGTTTCGTTTTCTTGTTCCCATTACCTAATTTATTTCTTACTTCCAGAATGACCTCTGAAAGATCTTGTAGGAGAAAATTCTCCAAGTTTGTGACCAACCATATTTTCAGTAATATAAACTGGTATAAATTGCCTTCCATTGTGCACTCCAATGGTCTGCCCTACGAAATCAGGAGTAATTAATGATGCCCTAGACCATGTTTTAATTACTTCTTTTTTACCAGATTCAATATTGTTTGAAATCTTTTTTTCCAAACTATGTCTTACAAATGGGCCTTTCTTGAGTGATCTTGGCATAATTTATTTCTTTTTACTTTCAATTATATACTTATTGCTTCTTTTGGTATTAGAGCGAGTTTTGTAACCTTTCGCTGGAATACCATTTTTATTTCTAGGATGTCCTCCCGAAGCTCTACCTTCACCTCCTCCCATCGGATGATCAACTGGATTCATGGCCACAGGTCTTGTCCTAGGTCTTCTTCCTAGCCATCTAGACCTTCCAGCTTTACCTGAAACAACCAACTGATGGTCTGAATTGGAAACAGCACCAATTGTAGCGAAACAATTTGATAATATCATTCGTGTCTCACCGGATGGTAGTTTTACAGTTGCATACTTACCATCTCTTGCCATGAGTTGTGCGAAAGATCCGGCACTCCTAGCAATATTTGCACCTTTTCCAGGAACAAGTTCTAAGCATGAAATTATTGTACCAAGTGGTATTTGTGATAATGGCATAGCATTGCCCAAATCGGGGCTAATATTGTTTATTCCAGCTGTAATCTTTTGGCCAACTTTAAGACCTGTTTGTGCGACAATATACCTTTTTTCTCCGCCTGAATATTTTATTAGTGCAATAAATGAGGAACGATTGGGATCGTATTCAATTGATATAATTTCACCCGGAGAATTGTGTTTGTCTCTTTTGAAATCAATAATTCTATATTTTCTTTTGTGACCTCCACCTACATGTTTGACAGTCATTCTGCCTTTATTATTTCTACCACCGGTTCTTTTGTTAGGAGATAATAATGACTTTTCAGGCTTAGAGGTAGTAATGGCTCTAAAATCATTTACGACTCTAAATCTTTGTGCATTCGATATGGGTTTTAGTTTTCTTACTGCCATGATTATGAATTAAATATTTGAATAAAAATCTATTTTATCATCCTCTTCTAATTGTACAATAGCCTTCTTAATAGATGAAGTTTTACTTTTTTGTAAACCTGTTTTTGTATACTTATTTTTTCTTTCAGGTCCGTAAATCATGGTACGTACTTTTTTTACCGTTACGTTATAAGAATTTTCAACAGCCTTTTTAATCTGGATTTTGTTGGCTCTTGAGTCAACAATGAAAGAGACACAATTACCTATTTCATTCATATTGGTTGCTTTTTCAGAAACAATTGGTTTTTTTAAGATGTCCATAAAATCAAACTAAAATTTTTTCCAATTTAGAAATCGAAGATTCAAGAAAAACTAGATTTTTTGCCTTAGAAATCAAATAAGTATTTAATTCACAAGCAATTACAGTTTCTGCTTTTTTTAAATTTCGCGACGACAAATATACGTTTTTATTTTCCTCAGCAAACACAAGAAGAGAATTTTTTGTATCAATATTCAATAGTTTTAAAAACTGATCTAATCCTTTAGTACTCGGCTTTTCAAAAGAAAACTCTTCAACTATAAAAATACAATTTGATTTGGCTTTTATACTAAGAGCAGACTTTTTTGCAATTCTTTTCAATTTTTTATTTACCTTTTGTGAATAATCTCTTACTCGGGGACCAAAGGTTCTACCACCTCCTCTAAAAATTGGATTTTTGATTGAACCAGCACGAGCAGAACCCGTACCTTTTTGCTTTTTTATTTTCCTATTACTACCAGTAATTTCTGATCTCTCTTTTGATTTGTGTGTTCCTTGCCTTTTATTTGCCATTTGTGCTTTGACGTCTAAATAAATAGCTTGAGTATTTGGTTCGATATCAAAAATATTCTTTGGAAGAGAAATCTTTCTCCCTGTATCTTTACCTTTTATATCTAAAATTTTGAGTTTCATTATTTTTCTATTTTTAGATAAGTATTATTGTGCCCTGGTACTGCACCTTTAACAATTAGTAAGTTTTTTTCAGGTAAGATTCTAAATATTTTAAGATTTAAAACTTTGACCTTCTTTCCCCCCATTCTTCCTGCCATTTTCATCCCCTTGAACACTCTTGCAGGGTAAGATGCAGCACCAATTGAACCTGGTGCTCTTAACCTGTTGTGCTGACCATGGGTAGATTGTCCTACTCCACTAAATCCATGACGTTTAACAACTCCTTGAAACCCTTTACCTTTTGTAATGCTAGAAATATCTACAAACTCTCCTTCCTGAAATAAATCTACTCTAATCGTGTCTCCCAAATTAAATTCCTGTTCAAACCCTTTAAATTCCATAGATTTTTTCTTTGGATTAGTCTTAGATTTTTCAAAATGCCCCATAAGAGGTTTTATGGTTTTATTTTTCTTTTTGTCATCAAAAGATAGTTGAAAAGACTTGTAGCCATCTTTTTGTTTATTTTTAATTTGAGTTACAACGCACGGTCCTGCCTCTATAATTGTACAGGGGACATTCTTGCCTTCATTATCAAAGAGACTGGTCATTCCTATTTTTTTTCCAACTAATCCTGACATAATTATTTATACTTTTATTTCGACTTCAACACCACTTGGTAATTCCAATTTCATAAGTGCATCAATAGTTTTGGATGAAGAGCTATAAATATCCAATAATCTTTTATATGAACTTAACTTAAATTGTTCTCTAGATTTCTTATTTACATGAGGAGATCTAAGAACAGTAAATATTTTTTTATGAGTTGGTAAAGGGATAGGCCCAGTTACAACAGCCCCAGTAGTCTTTACTGTTTTAACAATTTTTTCAGCAGATTTATCCACTAAATTGTAGTCATAAGATTTTAATTTGATTCTAATTTTCTGACTCATAAGCTAATTTTTATTCACTTAAACCTTTAATTTCCGATATAACTGATTCAGAAACACTTGAGGGTGTCTCGGTGTAATGTGAAAATTCCATTGTTGATGTTGCTCTTCCAGAAGATAAAGTCCTTAATGAAGTAACATATCCAAACATCTCTGATAAAGGAACTTCAGCTTTAACAACTTTTGATCCTGCTCTATCATCCATTGAATTTACTTGTCCCCTTCTCCTGTTTAAATCTCCAACTATATCCCCCATATTTTCTTCTGGTGTAATAACTTCCAATTTCATAATGGGCTCCATAATAACGGCTTTCGCTAGTTTTGAAGCCTCTTTAAAACCTAACTTTGCTGCTAATTCAAATGATAATGAGTCAGAATCCACAGGATGAAATGATCCGTCTTTTAAAGTTATTTTCATAGAATCAATTTCAAATCCAGCAAGAGGCCCATTTAACATAGAGTCTCTAAATCCCTTTTCTACTGAAGGAATGTATTCTTTTGGAACATTTCCACCTTTAATTTCGTTGACAAATTCTAAACCTGTTTTGGATTCATCTCCAGGCTCGATTGTAAAAATTATATCAGCAAACTTACCTCTACCGCCTGTCTGCTTTTTATAGACCTCTCTGTGGTCTGCAATTCTTGTGAGTGCCTCTTTATACTGTACTTGAGGTTTGCCTTGGTTGACTTCAACTTTAAATTCTCGCCTTAACCGATCAACTATAATATCCAAGTGTAATTCACCCATACCCGAAATTACAGTCTGTCCAGAGGCTTCGTCAGTTTTCACTTGAAATGTTGGATCTTCTTCTGCAAGTTTGGATAGAGACATTCCTAATTTATCTACGTCTGCTTTAGTTTTTGGTTCTACAGCAATACCAATAACAGGATCAGGGAAATCCATACTTTCGAGTATAATTGGAAATTTTTCATTTGATAGAGTGTCACCTGTTTTGATATCTTTAAAACCTACGGCGGCTCCAATATCACCAGCCTCGATGTAATCAATTGAGTTTTGCTTATTTGAATGCATTTGGTAAATTCTTGATATTCTTTCTTTATTACCTGTTCGATTGTTTAAAATGTAGGAACCAGCATCTAATCTACCCGAATAAGCCCTAAAAAATGCAAGTCTACCAACGTACGGGTCTGTAGCAATTTTAAAAGCTAAAGCTGCAAAAGGCTCATCTTTAGATGGTTTTCTTTGAGAATCACTGTCTGTAGTTGGATCAATTCCAGAAATTGCTTTTTTGTCTTCTGGGGAGGGTAGATATCTACAAACGGCATCCAACAAAAATTGGACACCTTTATTTTTAAAAGATGAACCACAAATCATAGGTATAATTTTCATTTCCTGAGTTGCAGCTCTTAAAGCATTATGAACTTCATCTTCAGAAATTGAGTTTGGATCTTCAAAATATTTTTCAAGAAGATTTTCATCGTATTCAGCAACAGCTTCAATTAATTCTCCTCTAAGCTTGTCTGCTTCGCTCTTTAGATTATCCGGAATATCTACCACGTCGAAAGTTGAACCAAAATTTTCTTCGTGCCAAACAATTGCTCTATTTTTAACTAGATCAACAATTCCCTTAAAATCTTCTTCATCGCCTATATTTAAAACTATTGGAACAGCGTTAGATTTTAGCATATCTTTAACCTGTTGGCAAACACCTAAAAAGTTGGACCCCTGTCTATCCATTTTGTTAACAAATCCTATTCGAGGAACTTTATAGTTATCAGCTAGTCTCCAGTTAGTTTCTGATTGAGGTTCAACTCCGTCTACAGCTGAGAAAAGAAAAACTAGTCCATCTAAAACTCTAAGTGACCTATTTACCTCAACTGTAAAGTCAACGTGACCTGGTGTGTCAATAATATTAAAGTGATAGTCTTTAGACTCGGAGTTGGGTTTTCCTTGTTCTGTCGGAAAACTCCAACTACATGTTGTAGCTGCTGATGTGATTGTAATTCCTCTCTCTTGTTCTTGTTCCATCCAATCCATGGTTGCAGCACCGTCATGGACTTCACCAATTTTGTGGCTCACTCCCGTATAAAAAAGTATCCT
>MDTA01137121.1_pt1 | contig 15246 bp, 10 predicted proteins | sample 811151 | NCBI WGS metagenome assembly MDTA01 (sample SAMN05326648, study PRJNA326480) | marine metagenome | isolation source: seawater | place: Indian Ocean: South | collected 2010 | reverse complement strand
GCGGCGCAAGGAAGCCTGTTCAGCAGTGTCAACCTCAAAAGTGTCTTTTCAGAATTTTGAGGTTGTCGTTGTCACAATAACTTTTAACTTTTATTTCATCACGACGTTCGAGACACCCTCTCGTCACAAGGCACAGCGCGGGTTCGTCGCTGACTTCAGTTCGTGCGCTCGACCGAGCTGACCGAGTACTTATTAAGCACCCGGTAGCCCGCTCGTGGAGCTTAGGACCTGATGAAGAGGTGAAAAACCGCTAACTTAAGACCGCTGTTCGCCTCAGTTCGTCCGAAAGGTCGCGGAAATATGGAGGTCATCGCCGTAACCGCCCTGGCCGCGGTGCCCATCACCCACGGCGTGGCGGGACATCGACTCCACAAGAATGCGACGAACACTTGGCGTTTCAAGAACATATTCTTTAGTGGTGGATACAGGTTCATGACCTTCCAAGGCTTCAGCTGGAGCTTCTTCGTCTTGGCCCTCGTTCTGGCCTTGGGTCGGATGTTTCTTCACGTCGACCAGATGTCTGTGGTGCGCACTCACGTCAACGAGCGTTCATTGCTTGGGGGGTCTATCTGTTCGGCTCTTATCAGTGAGGTTCTCATGGTTTCATCACTGCTCACGTATCATCGCGGTCATCACGCACGACCTGGGCAAGGTCACAGACGAACCCCCTCCGCAATGTTACAAGTGCTGCAGACGAGCGGAACAGCTATTATCACCTCGTTGTGCTTCATTCTGGCCTTGGTCGGTTTCGGGCTTCTTATGACGGCGCATCGCTCCCAAGCGAAATCTCCAATCGCGCAGCTTATGTTTGTTGCCCTAGCCCTGTCTTGTTTTGCCATCGCTGTCCCGGTGACGCACGGGGTTGGAGGTCGACTTAGGTTTGCTCTAACGGAGACTTGGTCGTTTTACAATCCAGGTCGCGGAGGACTGCGCTTCATGCTGTTGCAGGGTTTCGGATGGGGGTGTTTTGCCTTCAGCGTCGCAGGTTGCGCAGTGACCGCAGGCATGATGATTCGAAGCGGATCGGCTGCTATTTTTGGCCGAATTGGAGAACCGATCGGCAACGATGACCTCAAAGTAATCGCCGTTGCGTCTGGAGTAGCAGGAGGTGCTGGCTTTGCCGCTCAGATTATATTGGCGTGTTCACTCCTGCACTTTCAACCACAATCGTCTGCATCCGCGAGTGCTGCTGAATCCATCTCTGCTCTGAATGACTCCTCAATCGAAAGACCATCGTCAACTCAATCATCTTGGCAGGGTTTCTTCGAAATGCTGCTCGTGTTGCATGTCATCCACGCCCCACACCTCCTTCTCATAGCAATCATCGCTACAGTGCTCATCGCAGCACCCAGTTTGGCCTGGAGTGCCACAACATTTGCTATCCTGGGCGTGGCGTACTCGCCAACTTTCATAGGAGCACCAGGGTCCACGGGTTTGCGAACGTGGACGGCATTTCAGCTGTGGGCTACGAGGGTCGTAGAAGATGCAGCACGGCGCTGGCATGGCGAGTGCCGAGTGGTGCGAGATGGATCATGGAGGAAAAGTAACCGGGAGGAGCGTCGGTACATCTTTGGGTACCATCCACACGGGATGTATCCCGCCGCAGCGTGCTGGTTCCACCTCACGCCGCAATTCGCCTCGTTGTTTCCCTCGATTCCTACTCCTGTGACGCTCGGCGCCTCTGTAATCTTCAGGGTACCCATTTTGAGGGATGTCGCGATGTGGGCTGGTGCACGAAACGTGTCGCGCAACGTGTTTTTGAAGAGCCTTCGCGAACAGGGCGCCGTTGTCCTGTGCCCCGGTGGGCAGGCAGAGCTCGTAGAGCACGTTGGAGGGGACGGCGATGACGTGGTCACGCTGTGCACCAGGCACAGGGGCTTCATTCGAATAGCGATTGAGGAAAACGCTCACCTGGTTCCCGTCTTCGTGTTTGGAGAATCTCAGGCGACGCGAAACATCATCAAATGGAAAGCCGCGCAACAGTGGACATACAAGCGCCTCGGATTTCCCATGCCGTTTCTTCCTGGTGGCTTCAAAGGTTTCTTACCGATTCCAGCGCCATTACCTCTGAGCTTCGTGGTTGGTGAGCCCATCAAAGTTCCTGAGCCGGGACCAGGAGGGACTGCCTTGGAGGAGGACGTGCTTCGGACATGCGACGAGTACTACCAACGCATCCAGGATCTATTCGAGCGGTATAAGGTTAGCAGCGGTTTCCCGCATCTTCGGTTAGTGCTCAAGGACGACTGATTACATTTTATTGTACAACATCACAACTTCAGTTCTTCAACGCATAACACAAATGCGTGCGTCGCCTCCCCGGTTTTTTTTGTGGAATATGGGGGAGTGGGGGAACATGAGCACCCCATTTTGACTGCTGGGCACCCTGCTTTCAGCTTCTTTTGACGCGAGGGCCAAAGTGCAGTGCGCGGACGCCGGGGCCTGCGGTCAAAGACATAAGGCCCGGGTCGAGTTGCGAGAGCGTATCGTTTCAGCTGGTCTCTATACCACCATGCGTTGCAGAACCCTTGCATCAAAGTGATATCGTTTGACAGTGCCGAAGACGGGGCGATCTCGATCTTCGCGAGGTGCTTTCCTCCCGGTCGTGATGGTGTCATGGTTGAGCGGCGGTCTGGGATACGACGAGGATGACGACTTGCACGCCGCCAAGAAACATTCTCTCTCTTCAAAGTTCGAAGATATCAAGAATGCCAGTTTCAGCAGGACTAAGTCTCACGATCTGTACGAAAGCCTCGTCAAGCGGAGCGCGGTGGATCTTGATGCGCAATTGGCACGCACCGAAAAGACCTTGAAAGACGTACAAGGGAGAACTGATACTGACAAACTGAGACATCGCATCCAGGTCATTAAAGACTTGATTCCCCTCAAGAGACGAGAGGACGAGATCGACAGAGAGCGCGCGGCGAAGACACCCGGGGCAGCGGCGACCAGGGATGCGCGAGCACAGGAAGCCGGATCGATTTTCGACTTTCAGGATGAAACTGAAACTCTGTCTAGTAGGCGACCGCAACGCAGCTTTAGCGCGCAAAAAACAGCGGCGCAGAAGCAGCTCGCCGAACACCGAAAGCTACAGCAACGCAATTTTCACGGGAGTCGCGGACAGCGCATGGTTGCTCTAACCCGTGGGGAGCTGCAAGCCCCCCAAGGAAGGGATCGCAGGAATGTCTTAGATGAGGTACTTGAAAGGTCGCAGAGAGGACCTGGGAACAAGCCCTCTCCCTATCCAGGTGTTGGCGCAGATTTTGGTCGTGAGAGACTTTCACGTCAGGCAAAAGATGATACGGAATGGTTCCCCAGGCCTGGACGGCTGGGAAGGGAAACCAACTTGGCTCAGCAACAAGCTGCACACATCCTGTCCCCTGGTGCGACGACGAGAAACAGGAGAAGGTCTTCTGCAAATGTCAAGCCGGAGATGATCGAGATCCTCGATTCAGACAACGATGAGGAGAATGGCAGCGGATCAGGAGGAGCAAAAAATCCTGAATTTGAACAACCTTCTTTTCGCGTGTCCAGTCGGCCGACTCGTTCGACCGTCAATCTCAGTATTACGCAGAAGATAGGTGAGATATCAGCCATCTATCCTCCGGAATCTAAAACCCGAGGATCCCCAAGGAAAGGTCGTGCAGGAGTTCAAAAAGGGACTGGGACTGTCGTGGTGACATCACGCGATCTTCTCACGCTCCGAGACAATGAGTTTTTGAACGACAGCGTGATTGAGTTTCGCATAAAAAAATTGTGGTTTGAAGAGATGAAGCAAGAGGATCGCGACCGCTGCCATGTGTTCAACTCTTTCTTCTTTGAGAAGCTTTCGAATCGCGATTTTGAAAAAGAAATTGGTAACAGTTCTTGGGAGAAGCAGAAGGCAGCGCATGACCGTGTCGGCAAGTGGACGAGGGGCGTTGATATCTTCAAAAAGGATTTCGTGTTCTTCCCCATTCATGCAAATTCACACTGGAGTCTTGTCATCCTTTGCCATCCCGGAAAGGTAAAGAGCGGCTCTATTAACTTGTTAGACGGCAGTTTTGATGACTCCGGCACCCAGCCCACATTTCTACATCTCGATTCCATGAGCGGTGGGCACAACACGAAGAGAACGGTCGCTAAATTGCGCGAGTATCTCGCCATGGAATGGTTGCGAGTCAATCCCAAGGAGGCTGACAAGTACATGGATACCCAGGATACCAATCTGCTTCACTTCAACGACAAAGAGATGCCTCACTACAGGCTGCGGGTCCCTCAGCAGGACAACGGAAGCGACTGCGGAGTGTTTCTCCTCGAATATTTGAACAGGTTCGCCATCAATATGCCGAAGCAGCTGACAAGCGAAGAGATAATGGCCGCATACCGCAACGACTCGTGTCCTTCGTCATCCGCTTTGCCGCAAGATTTCCTCCGAAGGGACTGGTTTGTTTCCGAGGAGAGCATGGTAGCTCGCCCTCAAATTTCCTTAATGATTTTGAAGGAGCTGAAGAAGGTCATACCGGAACTTGACGACCCAGCAGATAGGAAATGTATCGATGAAAGAAATCTTCGGATCAGGGCTATCGATGGGGTGATAGCTGAATATGAAGATGAGATCACATCACGGAGGGTGATCGCGAGCGCGGCAGAGAATGAGGTGTCACGAAGGCGCGAGCGCGCAGCTGCCGCCAATGAAGAGAAGAGAATGCAGCGAGTACGAGAGCAGGAGCGCGACCGTGTGGTGATAGATGATGCTCCTGATAAGAAGCTAACGAGCAGAAATGACCCACGCACCCGACCTGTGGTGATAGGCAACCGTGCAGGTATCCCACCAGATCACTTTTACGGGAATCTGAATGCATCGACTACCACGACAGACAGAGGGAAGGTGAAGGAACGACGCGAAAATGGCCGGAATGTTGACCTGACAATCGATGCGAACTATTCCAAAGACGGAGATGTGCCTGGCCTGGGGGAGGACTCCAGCGACTCTGACTCCGCGATGCCTCGCATGATCCCAAGTCCTCGGCGGGATGTTCACTCTGACGATGAAGCCTGGGAAAAAGTGAAATCGCCACTCACTGGTACTCCGGTACCGCATCAACCCAAATTAAGGTCGGCGGCTTCTGGTGCAAATGCAGATGAAATGTACGCGTCCGATCCCTTCCATAACAGACGGAAACGCGAGGGCTCGGATTCACCGCAGATGACACGGCGCAGAAAAACCGACCCGATCAAGGAAGTGGAAGAAGATGCAAACACACAAGATTCGATCGGGCTTACTAGTAGTGTTTTGTCGGGATGACACGACGTGAATTCACCTAATAGAACCTAGCTAGAATTGAGATAATACTGTAGACGTCATCAACGTGCACTAGCTGCGTGACGCCAGCCGCCTTATGAGCTCGTCCAGTTTCTGCGTTTTCTTGTCCGAATCTCTCAGACGATTTAGCACATCCCTCAATTCCTCGTTGTTCCGATTTGCTCGTTCATCCGAAGCCGAAGCTGCAGCTCGAGCAGCATCTCGCTCAGCCTGCACGGCGTTTAACTCCAGCTGCGTGTCTTCTAGACTGTGCTTCGCATGTTCTGCCGCGTACTCCGCATCCGATGCTCGCGATGTCGCTGTCACCAGCGCCCCAGCCGCACGATGCGCCACCGCAAGAAGCACTGATGCACCTCTTTCGTCTTTCCGGACACCCACGTCCATCCATTGATTGACGAGTTGAGAATTGGATCCAGGTTCGAAGCATTGTCTGAGCGCGGCGGATAGCACGGAGGTCGCTTCTTCTGCAGCTGCGATGAGATTGGAAGAGGCAGAAGTGCCGCTGTCTCTTGTATCTCGCGTCTCACCCCTCCGACTTAACCGGAGCTCAGCCTGGGCGTTCGCCAAAGCGGCGTGAACTTCGGCTAGCTGCTTACGAAGATTGCGCGATGTGGCCTTGTGTCGTGCTGCCGCTTCAGTCCTCGTCTCTGCGTGTCGTTTTGTGTCGTCTACGCGTTCGCGAAGTTGATCCATTGTCGCCTTGAGCACCGCATGCGACTGCTGCAAACTTTCAACTTTCTCCCGAGCATGTTGTGCCTCCTTCTCTCTGGACTTTGCAATCTCGTACGCCCTACTCACCTCCTCACGAGCAGCTTCGAGTTGTTCCCTGGTCATCCTCTGCACGGTAGCGAGGAGCTGTCCCGACGAGTCTCCTACACTCTCGCGCGAGACCTTCCCTTTGGCTAGCGCCAACGCAAGGTCATCCCGCGTGCGCGAAAGTTCAGCCCTGAGCTTTGACTCGACGTCTTCGGCCGTTTCTTTGACCTTTGCCAACTCCGCGGAGAGCCTCGCCTCCGCCTCTGCGCTCTCGCGCAACCGAAGCTCATGGTCCTTCTTCGTTATCACCTCCTCACTCTCTTTGCTCCGCGACTCCAGCTCCTCATTGAGCTCGGCGATCTTAGCAGTCGCTGACTTGCGAACGGTCTCAAGTTCGACCCGCAACGCCGCGGCGGCACTCTCGGCTGCGGCTGCCCGCTCGTGCTCAGCCTCGCACTTCTCCTTGAAGTGCGTGGCCATCTTCTTGGCCGATGCAGCAGCCTCTCGCGTCGACTTCAGGTCAGCTTGCAGCTTGTCGGCGCGCTCCGTCGCGTTCTTGGCGGTTATCTGCGCCTCCTCCTTGAACTTGACCGCACTCTGCAGGATATTCGCCGAATCCTCCTTGAACCGCGACGCCTTCTTCAGCTGGGCCTTGACCTCATCGTGCTTCGCCACGAGTTCCGCGAAGCTCTGCTGCATTTCGAGGAGCTCGAGCTCTTTCTCACTGAGCTCGTCACGAAGCGCCAAAATCTCTCCCGCTGAAGTGGCATCGCCTAATGCGACGCCCATCGCAGCGTCATCTTCGACAGATGTCATGCCACACCACCCGCCTGCGCTGGGCGGTACCTCTGAGCGAGTCGTTGTTTGAAAATTCTGCTGTTATTTTTCGGGACGAGCACGACTCTCAGAACGGCACGCGAAAATGACGAAAATGACATCCACCCAACTGATTGGGCTGGCAAGAACTTCCGGGATATGATAACACGATGCGTGATACAATACGAGCTAAAGGCTGCACTCTTTGCTATCCGCCTCGAGTGCGAACGCAGCATCAATTATCCCTTCCCACCACCCCCTCAGCCTTCCACTGCAGGAGTTCTTCCACAAATGACTTTGCTTCCTCAGCGCCACCCTGCGCGAGTGATGTGGAACAGAGGTTCGGATGGGTCAGACGAGAGGACAAGGTGTGGAGAATACGACGGTTCTCCGATCAAATTTTGAGTTGGTGTCTGGAGAGAGACGGGAAGACTGCGGCGTAGGATGACGCACCTTCATCTTCACACCGTGTTTGGCCAGAAGTGCGGTAAGCGCGGCTCGCTCGGTGCCCATCTCCCTCTCAAGCCAGGCACGCAGCGCCGCAGCCCTTCGCTTGGCGAGCTCATCCTCGGTGGCTGGAATGGACTGCTCCTCCACGATTGGAGTACGCATCTCAGGCAACCCGCGCATGGAGTCGTGACCCCCACCAGGAGACGCGTCGTCGCCTTTCCATCTGCATGCGAGGGACTTCGGGGCGAAGCTGGCCGGGATCCCCCGAACGCCGGGGCCCCACACTTGATGAGTCGACGCCCCGGGTATGACCGCGCCGAACGCGGCTCGAAGGGTCGCGCGAGTCGTCATGACGAGTAAATCGACGAGGCTTACGACTCTAACGCCGGAGTTCACCGGGCCGACTGCACACAGCGGGCGCCCGAGCACTGCCGACGCTACGAGGGTCTCCGGCCTTCCGTGACCTGAACGAGAAAATGCACCTCCCTCGCTGGTCCGTTTCCTCGCCCATGCGAGGGTTCAAACCGAGAGAAACACAGCTGGACACAATTTTGAGACCTTTCCCCGCTCCATCCATTTTTTAACGACGCCGAGGGGACGCAGAGGGGACGCGCGCCCGCCCTACCTGAGGTGGAATTCGCCCGGAGAACCGAAGGAGATCGGCCCCGCGTCAACTCCACCGGGTACCATGGGCTCGCACCGATCGTCTCTCGGGTGTAAGCGCCCGCGCGAGGAGACGAGCTCGATGGAGGAAACACCACGACCTCCCGTTGGGTACCCCTCGCACGAGTCAAGGGGCGGTGCGAGGGCGCACTGCGACGACGACGCGCACAACTCCCCGCCGCGCCACACGCCGGGCGTGACCCCAGGTGAGTCCAAACACTCACAATTACCTCCGCGAAGGACCGCGATATGCTTTCCGAAGAAGTCTCGTGCGCGTCGCCGCCCCCCCCCGTCCTCTTGACGAACGTTCAAGCGAAATCTGGGTGCACACTTTCAAGCCTTCCGATCGAGAGGGATCCGGCTCGGACTGACCGCACGACCGCCCCCGTCATTTATTTCAGGCGGATTCAATATCATGCGCAACAGATCCTTCGATACCTTTCACATCGATTCCGAGGAGCGCGATAGGTGAGCATACCAGCCGAGCCGAACCCACGGCTGCTGCTGTCCTCCCCCTTGGAAACGCCGCTAACAAAGTTTCACCCGACTTTTGAAAAACATTCTATCTCGCCGTCGCACGCACGCTACGCGCATCCTGCTCACCACCGCCCCCTCTCGCTCCCGCGTCAACCATCTCGCAGCTTATCACGCGGCGATGCATTGCTGCGATCAACCTCTCCGAAGAACGGTGAGAAGGATGACGAAGGTCTCTTCGACGCTGCGCAGGTGCCGTCTGCGGTTCACGATACGCCGCGCCACCGGCGGGTGCAGAGCCTCGGTGGCGATGACATCACTCTGAGCCCCGGTGAGCTCGGCGGATCTCAGTACATCATGTCACCCGGGCATGATCTCAGAAATCAGCTCGGCCGGACCGAGAGCACCATGTCAGATGGACACAGCGGCCTTCCTGGTACGGTGGAGGAGGTTGCCGCTGAGGTGCCCAAGACGCAATGGCTATTTCCTATATTCGCCAAAGGTCGGAAGACGGTGCACCTGGTGAGGCACGGTCAAAGCACGTACAACGAGGCGATCAGCGGACCGGGTTCTTGGAACGAGCCCAACATATTCGATGCTCCCCTGACCAAGCTCGGCAGGAGCCAGGCGACGGCGCTCGGATCTTTTCTGGCCAAGCTGCCGAAGGACGCGGTGTGGGTGACGTCTCCCCTCACTCGAGCCATGGAGACGTGTGTGTACGGATACAAAGCTAGCCTGCAGGTGAAAGCGGTGCAGAGGAGAAAGGCTGCATCGATGAGAGAGGCGGCGATCGGCCTAGCTTCCCATCAAAAGACTGGGAGTGGTCTGCCACCTTCCGGCCGGCGCAGGAGCAGGCTGTCTAACGGAGGGTTGCCGAGTGGCGTGGGGACGTCGCGCGCAAGTGACGAAAACGGGTACCTGGACGGCGATCCGATGTTGGGCACGACGCCCGCGCCGAACAGGATCGACGAAATCGATGAGCCGGGCTCGAGGGATGCGGGCGCTGTGAGTGGCGGAAAGTTTCCCGCGGCGGTGGCCAACGGCTATGGGGAGGAGAGGACTCCGGCACCAGTTCGTGAGCCACAGCGAACTGTGGGGTCGGATCTTGGTGAGCTCGCGCCGGATGCCAACGGGGCTTCACCGTGTGATAGCGATCTCGATCAGGCTGAGATGATGGCGTGGGGTGATAAGGTGTTCGTCAGCCACCATCTCTCTGAGAAGCTGAGCACGTCGGGTGATATTGGTCGGTGCAAGGGTGTTCTCATGAACGAGTTTCCCCTCCTCGCCGGGGGTTTGTCCCGGCTTCCCGGTGACGTCTGGTGGTATAACCCGCACCACAGGCCGAACGATGCGGAGCGTCAGCAGTTCTTGTCCCACGAGCCGACTCAAAAATTTAAGGATCGCGTCGAAAGGTTCCGCAGCTGGCTGACCAGCCGTGATGAGAAGGTGTTCGTCGTGTTTGGGCACTCGACGTTTTTCAAACAGCTGACCGGCGGGCACAGGAGCCTAAAGAACTGCGAGGTGCACACGTATCACTTATGATGCCGCAAACTTTAGCAACATTATAATGGAAAGAGATTCGTCGTTCCCTAATCGTCACGCATTCTCGTCTCAACTCTACGTGCCGTCGGCTCACTGCCAAACTAAAATAACATCGGACAAGAACAGGCACTAACTGGCAGCCTGGGTTGGTGTCTTTGCTCCCTTGATGGACAGAGCGTGGATGTCCCCCATCATTCCCGCCAAGGCTCCATTCACGAGGCGGTGACGAGCCAGTAAGGCCTTCCCCTCGAACTGTTTGCTCACTACTGACACCTCGAAAGACGATCCGCAGCCATGGTAAGGGTCAGGAGAAGTTGGAAGGGGAAGGTTAGGGATGACGTGAAGTGTAACTCAGGAGAGAGCGGAAACGCGGATGAGATGCTGCCTTACTCTCCGGAAATGTCAACAACCGAAACGGCTTCCGCCTCTAATGCGGATCGGAGGGCCTCCTCGACCTGCTGAACTGTCGGCATCCAGTCGACTGGGTGCAGTTGTACTCGGGCGCAGGAAGATCTGAGAAATCACCAGCTCAAACAAATGCTCAACAACAGGACAGGACGAGCGAGAGAAAGTTTGACAACGGCACACCTCGGGGCGCTCCCCTACTTCTCACGGGGAGGAACCCTTTCTTCGTTGGTGAGGTCGTCGACAGCCATGGCGATTCCATCGCAGGGTGACTCAGCGGCGACCCTGCTGGCGAAGCTCCAGGCTCGCAACAGGGTCGAGGTGGACGCATTCAGAGCCGTGTTTGAGGCTCACGCCGGGGCGCAACGTCAGGCTCGGGTTCTGCAAGAGCGTGTGGCCACGCTCAACCGGCGTTGCGCGGAGCTGAGCGAGGGTAAGGAAAAGGTGGAGGCTGACCTCAAGACGGCGAACGAGGCGGCGGCGAAGGGGGCCGCAGTGAAGGACCAGTCGGCACGCATCTCCGAACTTCAGACCGAGCTCGCTGCGAGCTACAAGCAGCACGCGGAGAGCTCCCAGCAGGTCATCGCGGCGAAGGAGCAACAGGCAAAGGCGGAAGACGAGTTGGTGACTGCCAAGAACGCACTCGCGATCGCTGAGCGTGAGCGTGACGAGGCGCGCGAGCGCGGTTCAGAGCTGGAAGTCGCCCTCGAGGAGTCTCGAGCCGCGGCGGAGACGGCAACGTTGGAGGCGGCGGCGAGGCTGTTGGCAAGGAACGAGGCCGTCGCGAAGGCCGAGGCGATGGAGGCTGAGAACGCGTCACTGGTTGAGAGACTGATGCAGATGAAAATGGCGGAGGCGGAGAAGATGAACGAGATAAACGACCTATACGACGACCTGCAGCGACAGAAGAAGTCGGCGGAGATGAGGGCGATTGCTTCAGACCTATCTGCCGCGTCTGCCGAGAGCATGTCATCCCTGGCCGCGGCGGTGGGTGGTGCGAACGCGTTTGGAAGTGCGTATTTCCCCGCACGCAAGCGTCTCGCCATAAGGGCCAACGTCGGAGGCACGCATCGCGTGGCGTTCACCCCAGGAGGCGACGTGTTGGCCACAGCCGGGGATGATAGGACCGTGGCATTGTTTGACGCCGGGTCTGGGAACCCGACGGGTCCTGAACGACTGACGGCTGCAACCGGGGCGCTACTCGATGTGGACTTTTCCGGCGGCGACAGCGGTGGAGCGGGATCTGATGTGCTGATGGTCCTTGGAGCTGGGACGGATCGAGCGTTGCGTCTATGGGATGCAACCACGGGCAGGATGCGTCACACCCTCACTGGCCACGCTGAAAAGGTTGTTTCTGCCAAGTTCTGCCCATGGAACTACGCGAGGGCGGTGTCATGCTCTCACGACCGCACTATAAAGGTATGGGATCTGGAGCGAGGTTTCTGTAAGGCGAGCATCATGTGCGCGAGCAATTGCAACTCAGTAACATATGGCGAAAGCGCGGCAGTGGTTATCAGTGGTCACTACGACGGCGCCGCGAGGATTTGGGATCTCAGGCAAAAGCCCGGGGCCGCGTGTGATCCCGTGGAGGTTCGCGGACACTCGCAGCATGTGACAGCGGTGACGATGATGCCGACAAACCGCGGCCAATTCATCACTAGCAGCCGTGACAACACGCTCAAGCTTGTTGACTTGAGGAGTGGTCGGGCCGAGGTGGTGCGTACTCTCAAGGCGAGCGGTTACCGTAGTGGTACGCAGTGGGCGAATCCATGCGTTGCGCCTGATGGACGACACGTGGTCGCGGGTGGAGCCGACGGTGGCGTGTTCGTATGGAACCTCATCGACGGCGGACTCAAGGTCACGCTGCGCGGGCACGACGTCGCTGTGGCCACATGCGCGTGGTCTCAGAGTGGGCTAGTGACGGCCGATAAGAACGGTGTCGCCATTGTTTGGTCGGGTTAACGCCCGGCATAGGTAAAAATTAGTATATAGACCATTTTTTACGAGATAACGACGGAACTGGACGATGAGTCGTCTCTTTGTTGCAACTATGCTGTTACAAAATTGGTCTATTATCCTCAAGCCTCGATCTGAGGGGCAGTCATGTTGGCCACCGCCTCAAGGTTCTCCCTCCAGCTCGCGAGCTTGGTCTTGAGTTCCTTCCACTGATCGTCGCCAAACACCCGGTGGTTGACCCTGGTCACCACCGCCACGCCGCGCACCTGGTCCATCTTGGCCTCCACGAGCCTCACGCCGATCGCCCTGACGATCCAACTCTCAACCTCACCCTCGCCACACTGAAGAGCCTCGGCGACCTGCGCGTATGTGAACTCACCCTCTGCGCTCTTTTCCGCGAGCGCGCACAGCGCCAGGAGCTTCATCTTGCCCAGGCACTCCGCCTCGTCCAGGCCGAGATCCTTGAACACAGCCCCGTTGGACTTGGCAAACGCGGCGAACTCAGCAACGCCATTCCCGGTGAGCATCGTCGTGAGCAGCTTCAGGGCTCCGGAGGACTTGGTACCCTCCAGCGCCTGCACCGCAGGGGATCCCAGTAGATCGCACCTGAACGTCATGTCGGTCGCCTTCACGAACGAGGTCACCACCGCCTTTGCAACCTCCTCGCCCTTCGCGTCGAGCTTTTCGCCCGCCGAGAAGGTAGCGAGGAACAGGAGCTGAAGGTCGAGGATGCGCTTAGCCTCGGTGGAGTTGGGATCAGAGTTGCCGGAGGTCTCGGCAAGCATGGTGAAGACATCACTGAGCACCGCGCGGGTCTCGGCGGCGTCAAGGTTCCAGGACTTGTAGTTGTCCTCGACGTGGTGCGAGATTGGCGCGATGAGCTCGGCGAGCTTGGCCTCCCTCACGTACCCGAGGATCTTCTTCAGGATGGGGAAGCGGGCCTTGATGTCGGTAGTCATATTGTACAGCTGGAACAGGATTGCGGCGCGAAGGGAGCCGCGATCCGTGCCGGCGAGCGCCGCGGCAACGAGCTGGTCGACGCACTTGGCGGCGTCCGCGGGCGAGAGCCTCTGGGCGAGGCCACCGATGATGAGGACCGCAGCCTCGAGATCCTTATCTGGGGCATCAGCGAACAGCTTACCGCCGTGCGCCATGATCTTGGCAACGACCTCGGTGAATTTTCCAGCCTCGAGCAGGGACTCGCACTCCTTCACGACCTTGCCGTCAGCATCGCCGATCAGGCCCGCCACCAGCTGGGCGACAGAGATGATCGGGTCCTCCTCGCCCATCTCCACGAGCACACAGGTAGATGCGCTCATCTTTCGTCACACGCTCGCAATACAGGTGTGGCGCACTACGTTTACGCTCGGCTGACGCTCGATGCGACGCCTGCGCGGTAGGAAAAGGGCGGCCCAGCTCGGGCGCCCCCCTTCAAAACTCCTTTTTTTTCCGCCGCCTTTGTCGAGAAAACCCTACGTATGGCATTCTTGAGTCACAGACCGTCGAACGAACCGTCGCTTGCATTTCTAACCGGGAAACCATATACAAATCGGCTGCCGCCGTTCGATACCAGCATATGATATCGACGAGCTCGTCACGTCAGCTCCAAGCGCCGTGTTGGGGAACATCGCGACAAAGCGCCCCGCGGCGCGCGAGTCGGGACTGGGATGGCCGCGGCGGTGGCCGTCGAGGTGGCGGCTCCCGTGCACTTCGAGAACGAAGACTCGTCCGACGACGACAATTTCGCCGACGAGCTCGAGGCGCAGCTGTTCGAGGCTGAGGCGAGACGAGATGCGATTGGCGTGAAGAGGGAGCGCGACGAGAAGGGGCTCGACGAGGAGGAACCGTCCACTAAGAGGGTGGTCCGCGACGCCGGCAGGGTGGAGCAGCACGGCGGGAGGGAAGGACTGGGTACCCTTCCTCTGGAGCTGAGCCTGCAGATCCTGCGATGGCTCTCCCCCGAGGACCTCACGAGCTGCGCCACGACGTGCAGGGCGCTGAGGCTCGCCGCCTCGGAGGATTCACTATGGCGCCGATGCTTCTGCTCCAGGTTCGGACACCCGAAGCGTCCCGGGGTGCGGAGCTGGCGCGCGTTGTATTTTCAGGAGGATGCCCGTGAGCTGAGGCTGACCGCATCCTCGGCACCTGACTTGAGACACCTGTACGCGCAAATGCAGTATGCGAAGAGAGCGCAACTGCCGGCGACGCTCACCGACGATGCGCTCCTCACACTGACGGACGCGGAGAACGTGAGTCGGTGGCGCGCGCAGCAGGGCCTGAGCGACGGTTCGGACCCTGCATCTCGACACACGTGTTCCATAGCGAACGGGTGCTCCTATCGCAGGTTCGGAGCGGACATTTTCGTGTGCGAGCGAACCGGCCGAGCACACATGTGCGACGACTCGTGCCGCGAGAGGGTTGTGGACATGGACGGGATGTCGGAGATGTGTTCCATATCCGGACGCTCTTTCGACAGGTTCCTTGGTGATGGCGCGGAGGGCATGGCTGCGGGACACGTGGATGGTGGAGCAGGTGAGGTGGGCTTCACTGGGGAGAGGGGATGGCTCGGGAGGGCCTTTGAGGCTGGATACGGGGCATCCAGCGAAAAAGAACTGTACGCCGCCTTGTGGGGCGGCGACGGTAGCGCAGGCATGAGGGCCAATCGGGGCATGGATTCCGACGACGAGGTTGGATCTGACGAGTCGTCGGACTACGACTCTGAATGATACGAAGGTACCTTTGTACCTTCAGGTAGTCGTGTTACGAGTACGATATTGTTGTAACTTCGTATTTACCAGCTAGAACACGGAATCCCCAGACCTGGAGTTGTCCTTTGAGCCCGAGTCGTATGGGATTGAGACGTCAAGCTCGTCAGGCACCTC
>MDTA01159368.1_pt1 | contig 15248 bp, 9 predicted proteins | sample 811151 | NCBI WGS metagenome assembly MDTA01 (sample SAMN05326648, study PRJNA326480) | marine metagenome | isolation source: seawater | place: Indian Ocean: South | collected 2010 | reverse complement strand
CTGATCATTGACAACGCCTACGGCAACCCCTTCCCCGGCGCGATCTTTACCGATGCGCAACCAATCTGGGATGACCATATTATCCTGACCCTCAGCCTTTCAAAGCTCGGACTTCCCGGAACGCGAACCGGGATTATCGTCGCCTCTGAAGCCATTACCAATGCCATATCAGCGATGACTGCCGTTGTCGGTCTGGCCAACAATAACATCGGGCAAACACTTGCTCTTCCTTTGCTGGAAAGCGGTGAACTCATCCACATCAGCAACGACATTATCCGTCCTTTTTACAAAAAGCGGGCAGAGGAGGCCCGGCAATTTCTTGACGAGGCCTTCAACGACTCAACCCCCTACCGTGTCCATGCCACCGAGGGAGCTTTTTTCCTTTGGCTTTGGTTTCCCGAGCTACCCATCTCCTCCAAAGAGCTCTATTACCGGCTCAAGCAACGCGACGTATTGGTCGTTTCCGGGGAATACTTTTTCTTCGGCCTCGATGAGCCATGGCAACACAGTCAGGAATGCATACGCGTAACCTTTTCACAGCCCATGGAAATTGTTCGCGAAGGCATCGTAATCATCGCCGAGGAAGTGCGTAAGGCCTATCGCAATAAGATCAAATAAACCTACCGAGAATCGGCTCAAGTTTTCGCCTCGTTTTCTCTGGCCATAACTTGGCATCGGTAACCAGTGCGCTATCAAGGGCACAATGTTCCGGCCAGTCGGCAGCAACCGGAATCCTCGGTATGGCATCAGCTATGATTTCCTTTGCCGCTGCCGCGTTGGCATTGAGGTGTGAGATAACCGCGTCGGCAGTTACCGCTTCCTCCCCGGTTTTCCAGCAATCGTAATCAGTAATCATCGCCAGTGTTGCCAGAGACACCTCAGCCTCACGCGCCAGTTTAGCCTCGGCAAGGTTCGTCATCCCAATAACATCAAACCCAAACTTGTGGTTGAACAGTGACTCGGCACGAGTGGAAAACGCAGGCCCGTCCATGTTCACATAGGTTCCTCCATCATGCACACAACCCTTGTGAATCTCCGAAGCGCTCTGGTAGAGGATCCCTCGTAGCCCGCTGCTGACCGGTTCCCCAAATGCCACATGCGCACATATGCCCTCACCAAAGAAGGTATGCTCACAACGGCGACTGGTCCGATCAAAAAACTGGTCAGGCAAAACAATGTCACGCGGGACATATTTTTCCTGCAGGCTACCAACGGCAGTCACCGCAATGATCCACCTGACACCAAGCGAACGAAGAGCCCATATGTGGGCACGGTGGTTGAGCTCATGCGGTAAAATCCGGTGTCCGCGCCCATGCCGAGGAAGGAAAAACACACGCCTGCCCGAAAGCCTTCCACCGATAATAGCATCAGCAGGGTCGCCATAGGGCGTCTTGACATTGTGCTCTTCAATGTCTTCAAGTCCCTCGATTTGATAAAGGCCACTGCCACCAATGACTCCAATGGCCGGTTCTGCAGAATCAATGCCTGACATAGTGGCCGAATCTTACCCTTGATCGGCGCAGGGTCGAGATGAATTAATCAAGTATTGTAGAAAGATTCGATACTTGCCTCACGTTTTCTTAATATAACAAATACTCTAAGACTCTCCCACCATGTTCAAGCCCCTGACCATTCTATTGCTTTTACTAATGATCTCGGGGGGCTGGTTGCTCTTAAGGCCCAGACTCAGCGCAAGCTCTAAGGAAGCAGTTTCCTTGCGCGTTGAAAAAATCAGGCAGGCTGTCATGCCACGGCTACAAACGGAACTAGATGCCAAAAATCTTCAACCAGGATCTCCCATCTTCATCAGAATATTTAAAGAAGAAAAAATTCTGGAATTATGGATCGAAAAAATGGAAGGCGGTCGGTTCGAGCTCTTCAAGTCATACCCTATATGTACTTTCTCAGGTACACTGGGACCGAAGCTATCGGAGGGAGATAAGCAGGCTCCGGAAGGATTTTACTTTGTGCCACCCACAAGGATGAACCCCAACAGCCGATTCCACCTCTCCTTCAATCTGGGTTACCCGAATACCTATGAACGCAGTCAAGGCAGAACGGGATCCTTTCTAATGGTTCACGGTAACTGCGTTTCTATAGGTTGTTATGCGATGGGAGACAGACAAATTGAAGAAATCTACCTATTGGCAGATGCCGCGCTCAAAGGGGGACAACCCTTCTTCCGCGTGCATTGCTTTCCCTTCCAAATGAATGCCGATCGACTGAAAAAGGAATCAGGAAAACAATGGCACCCCTTCTGGATAAACCTGAAGCAGGGATATGACCACTTCGAGAAGCGCAAGAGGCCCCCAAATGTGTCCAGTAGTCAAACCGGCTATCTGTTTAGTGACTCCTGAAAATTCACCTCTCACAAAGACTTTATGAGCCTTTACCTCATGCTCATGAAGTGATAAATTAGGGTGCAATGCCCCCTCTCCCCTCAAACCGGGCAGCCTTCCTTTTCGTGTTGGCCGCCGCCATTTTCCCTGTGGCAGTTCATGCTCAAAGCTGGGGTGGTCCCTCAGGATACAATGATCTGGTGGCAGAACTTGGTGGCCCTCCACAGACTGACTACGCTTTGAGAGAATACATCAATGCCGCGGATTCATCATGGCGATACCGAAGGGGTACAAGCGAACCCTCTAGCCCGGTGGATGAATGGCGCAAGCCCGGGTTCATCGAGGACGCCAGCTGGTTTACAGGCCAGACGCCCATCGGCTATGGAGACGGGGATGACAACACTATCCTCTCCGATATGCGTAACGCATACTCAACACTCTACCTGCGCCGTACTTTTAACGTCTCGACCGGAAATTTACCCGCGCGCCTGAGATTACGCGTTTATGTCGATGATGGCGCCATTGTTTGGATCAACGGCGCTGAGGTAGCCCGCCTCTTTGTAACAGATGGATTTAAGCCCTTCAATGCCGTGGCCGCAAACCACGAAGCCACATGGCTGGACGTCCTCCTCGAAAACCCATCCGATTTTCTCATAGAGGGTGAGAATATTCTTGCCATCCATGCCATTAACCAGAACCGCAACAGCTCGGACTTCTCGATTGATGCTCAATTGCAGTCAGATGCTCTTGCCGTCACACAAGTGGAGGCTGCCGCCGGAACCAATTTTCTGCCGCAGGCATCCCCACAGGCAAACCCAACTGCGGGTCTTAACTTCAGTGGAGCAGACATCTTTCTGGGCAAGACCTTCCGTCTCCAGAGTATTAATACCAACCTGACTTATGGGACATCTAGTCATGCACGAAATGTCGGGAACCGCTTTTACAGCAGCAATTCTCTTTCACCGAAAACCTCCAACATTGACAATTATTTTGTAGGTAACTGGATCGGCAGTAACTCACTTCTTACTGGGAGCGCTGTTGAACCGCGCACCGAGGTCAATATTCTGCAAAATCACTCCTGGATCCTTGGTGGGCACGCGGTGGATGCCACTATCGAGCAAATCGACAATGATATCAGGACCTACCGTGAAATCATCCGGCGTGCAGATTTTGCCATGGATCGTGATGGATTCCTTGCCTGCGTCGGACTCAACAGCAGTGCGAATACAACCGTCCCCCCCGTGCTTGCATCAAGCTACAACGCTTTGTCGGTCGGCCTGACCAGTGGCGGTCACAGCCGGGGCGGCACTATCAGTGCCATCGGCACTGGAAGTGGAGCCGTGGAATACGATGGCATTGGACGCACCAAGCCAGAAATTGTTGCCAACGACAGCGCCACAAGCTACTCAACCGCGCAGGTTAGCTCAGCAGCCACCCTGCTGCTGGGAGTCGCCAACAGCAGAGGCATGAGCAATGCATTCCGCCCTGAGGTAATGAAGGCCATCCTCATGGCCGGGGCGACTAAACAGGAATTTCCGGGGTGGATACGCACCACCTCGCAACCCATTGACCGCATTTATGGCGCAGGAGAAATGAACGTGCAAAACAGCTACCATATATTGGTTGGAGGAAAAGTCAGCCCCGGGGAAAATGCGGGACACTATGGTTGGGACAAGGGTGCCTTGAGTGCAAATGGAACTGCCGTTTACAACCTTAATCTCAGTCGTGATAACGGTGAAATGTCCGTCATGCTTAACTGGAACCGCAAAGTTATTGCCGCGCCGTGGATCAATGGAGGGGCATATCAAGAATCGGTAGCCGATATGTCCCTGACGCTTCATCGTATCGATAATGGGGTTCCGATCCTCCTTGACTCAAGCGACTCAAATACTGACAACCTGGAACACCTTTACCTCAGGGGACTAGCGGCCGGAAATTACACCCTCACAGTGACCACTGATATTGCCAGTGATTATGCCCTGGCATGGCGTTCAGAACCCGGTAGGATGCCCGGCATTACCATGTCTGAGGACGGGAAACAATTCTCTTTTCATGATCTCATTGCCGGGAAGCAATTTACTCTGCAGAAATCCACTGACTTGATTAACTGGAAAGCTCACCACATCTTCACTCCGACTACGACCAGCGAAAGCTTTAACGATGCAACCGGACCTGACGGACAACGGGTTTTCTTCAGGCTTGCATGGGATCCTGTAAACTGAACACAGATAACGCGCTCAGAGCAGTTCCAACTGAGACTTGCGCCGCACCACCTTGTCAACCTTGTGACGGGTAATGATACTTCCCTGAGAAGCACGCCCCTTAACCGCAATCTCTCCAAAATCCACATCGATCTCCTTAGTCCTCAACCGCGGGGCTGACTTCAAAACAACCGTGACTGAAAGGGTATCTTTCTCTGATTCATGAGCTGAGAAAAAGAGAACTCTTGTACCCTTAGCCCCCTTGGTTAGCTCATACATCTTATCACGAGTGACCCCCTGTACACTGAAGCGCTTAATTCTTGTTGGCCCATCTCGCCCGTCTCGATAGATCATGCAATAAAACCTTGGCTCCTCCTTACGAAAGATCGCAACGTGCGCGGGATTTTTACCCACATAGGTCTTCTCAGCCACCTTAGACACCTGCATGGTCCCTTCACGACCAAAAACAATCACATCATCCATTCTGGAGCACTTGTCCACTGCCGTACCGTCACGCTTCACGCCAAACCCAGCAAACCCATCCTTCGAGTTCAAGTAAAGAGTCTCAGTCGCCACGGCAACACTGCGGGCAACCACTTTGCCAAATTCAGTGATCTCGGTTTTCCTGCCCCTATCCGCTCCATACTTGTCCTTTAAAGCCTTGAAATAAGCGACTGCGTAGCGTGTTAAGCCCTTGAGACTTTTCTCAGTCTCAGCAATTTCCTTCTCAATACCACGTATCAACTCATCAGCCTTCAGGGAATCAAACTTTGAGATTCGCTTGATCCGGATCTCGGTCAACCGGACAATATCATCGTCGGTCACCTTGCGCTTTAACATCTTGAGGTAAGGCTTTAATCCTGTCCATATTTCCTCCATCACCGACTCCCAAGTAGTACACTCTTCGATACGGCGATAAATCCTCTTCTCGATAAATATTCGCTCAAGAGAGCTGAAATGCCACTTGTCCTGCAACTCACCAAGCTTGATCTCCAGTTCCCATTTCAAAAGGTCCTTGGTATGCAGGGCAGAACGCTTCAAAAGTTCATCCACTCCCAGAAATCGGGGCTTATTATCCTCGATGACACATGAATTCGGAGAGATTGACAGCTCGCAATCCGTGAAGGCGTAGAGTGCCTCAATTGCAGTGTCCGGATCCATCCCGACAGGAAGGTGTATATTAATTTCGACTTTCTCAGCAGTAATGTCCTCAATCTTTGAGATCTTGATCTTTCCCTTCTCGTTAGCAGCAACGATATTATCCATTAGGGCCCCGGCAGTTGTCCCAAAGGGAACCTCAGTAATACGCAGAATGCGCTTTGTCTTGGTCTTCTCGATGCGAGCCCTGACCCGCACCCTTCCCCCACGCAAACCACGATTGTATTCCGAAACATCGATAAGGCCACCGGTTGGAAAATCAGGAAATATCTCGATCGGCTTTTTACGCAATGCATTAATGCACCCGTCAATCAACTCGTTGAAGTTGTGAGGCAGAATCTTGCATGCGAGCCCAACGGCAATACCCTCAGCACCCTGTGCCAGCAAGAGAGGAAACTTAACGGGCAAGGTCACCGGCTCCTTATTGCGCCCGTCATAGGAAGCAGCCCATTTGGTAGTCTTCGCATTGAAAGCAACCTCCAGTGCAAACTTTGTCGACCGTGCCTCAATGTAGCGGGAAGCAGCTGCCTTGTCACCGGTCAGGATATTTCCCCAGTTTCCCTGAGTATCAATCATCAGGTTTTTCTGCCCGAGGCTCACCATGGCATCGGCAATTGAAGCATCCCCATGCGGGTGATATTGCATGGTGTGCCCGACAAGGTTGGCCACCTTATGATAACGACCATCATCCTTTTCTTTGAGCGTATGCAGAATTCGCCGCTGGACAGGCTTCAGCCCATCATGAACGTTCGGAACAGCCCGCTCCAGAATCACATAACTGGCATAGTCAATAAACCAGTCTGAATACATGTCATCGACATGAACCACCTCAGCCTTGCCCCCTTTTCCTGCACCGCTTGAACCGGTTTTGACAGGAACCTTAGGTAGTTTCTTTTTCGTGACTTTGCTCTTCCCGGTTTTCTTGCGGGGAACCTTCCTCAGTACTTTCTTCTTGATGATTTTTCTGGCGATTTTCTTCTTGGCCATACCAATGCTCACGGGGAAGCCCCTGAAAAGACATTTCGGCAAACCTAATCAAATTGCAAACGCCAAGAACAATTCAAGCTGAGTATAACAGAATAGGCAGGAACTGAGTAAATACGCACAAATCAATCCTGAATCATTGACCTTCAGGACCATGCCGCTAACCTCCTAGCCCATGAAAGCAATGACGATAAAGGGGTTTGGCGGCCCCGAGGTATTCGAAATATCATCGTTACCGGTGCCGGAATGCGGCAAAGGCCAAGTTTTAATAAGGGTGGCAGCCTCAACGGTTAATCCCATTGATTACAAGATTCGTAGCGGGTTACTGGAGGCAATTGCTCCGGAAAGTGGAATCTTGGGATTTGACGTAGCGGGCACGGTCGAGGAAACCGTGGAAGGCGTCAGCGACTTGCAACCAGGTGATGAGGTCTTCGGATGCACGGGCGCCGTTCTTGAACACTCCGGATCATTGGCTGAATTCCAGGTCGCCGATGCCACTCTGCTGTCAAAAAAACCTAGTAACCTCTCCCTGGAGGAAGCCGTTGCCCTGCCGCTCGTGAGTATTACCGCATGGGATGCACTTATCCGGGGTGCTGTCATCAGAGAAGGAGAGCGCGTCCTTGTCCACGGTGCTGCAGGTGGAGTCGGCCATGTCGGCATTCAACTGGCAAAGAATGCCGGAGCAGATGTTTATGCAACGGTATCTTCAGGAGAAAAAGCGGACATCGCACGCACGCTGGGTGCACAGCCTATCAACTACAAGGAACAATCCGTGGAACAATATGTCGAGGAACACACAGGTGGCAGAGGATTCGATGTGGTGTTTGATACTGTCGGCGGAGAAAATCTCACGCGAAGTCTCGAAGCAGCAGCACTTGAGGGACGAGTGACTTCCGTAAACACGAGAACAACTGCCGACCTGAGCCTGCTGCACCAGAAAGCACTGTCGCTCCATGTTGTTTTCATGGTCATTCCCATCCTCTATAACCAAGTCGAAGGAAAAGCCCGCCACGGCGAGATCCTCCGGGACATCACCCGTCGAGTTGAACGCGAAGAATTCCGCCCACTCATCCATGAGCAAAGATTTTCCTTTGAGGATGTCGGACAGGCGCACACCCTGCTTGAACAGGGTAAAGCAACCGGAAAAATTGTCCTGACGGGATTTAAATCATCCTAAATCGACACCTGCAGCCCCATTGACGCCAAGCAAACGTCAACCATTTGCAGAAAGTATGCTTGCATCGAAGGGTAGAGGAGTCTTAAATCAACCCTTCTGTTCAAAAACGAACATTTCATGTTAACGAAAAACAAAAATCGAAAATTATGAAGCCACAACCTATCGTTGCCGGTCTGGCAATCTGCGCCCTCCTCCTAGCTCCCAGCTGCAAGAAGGATGACTCAACAAATGCTGGAAATTCCAATGGGGATGCAAGCGCCACCAAGATCCTGCGCTTCTCCGCAATCCCCGATGAAAACACCACCGAGCAAACAGCGAAGTTCAGTAAGTTTGCCGAATACCTCTCAACTGAGCTCAACGTTCAGGCAGAGTTCGTTCCCGCCACTGACTACGGCGCATCCGTGGACAAATTCGTCAATGGTGAGATTCACCTCGCTTGGTTCGGCGGCCTAACTGGCGTGCAGGCTCGCGCCGAGGTCCAAGGAGCCAGAGCCATTGCTCAGGGAATTGAAGACCCAAACTATATTTCCTATTTCATTGCCAATGCAGAAACAGGCCTTGAATTAAGCGATGAGTTCCCCGCTGCCATCAAAGACATGAAATTTACTTTTGGCTCAGAGAAGTCGACTTCGGGAAGACTGATGCCCAGTTTTTTCATTGAGCAAAACACCGGTACTGATGCCATTAAATGGTTCACCAACCCAGTCGGATTCTCTGGAGCACATGACAAGACCGCCAAGCTTGTTGAAGCCGGCACTTTTCAGGTAGGTGCACTGAGCTACAAAAAATACGACAGCATGGTCGAAAAAGGTGACCTAGATGCCAATAAGTGCAGAATCATCTGGAAAACACCTCCCTATGCCGACTACAACTGGACAGCCCATCCGGACCTGGAGAAAATCTTCGGTGCAGGGTTCACTGACAAGCTGCAGGCCACATTGATTGCAATCGATGACCCGGCACTTCTGAAAGCATTAACTCGCTCGAAGATTATCGCCGCCAAAAACGAGGACTTCCAGGCCATTGTCGATGTCGCCAAGGAGCTCAAGTTACTGAACGACTAATCAAGCACTGTAGCGCAAAAGTGGCGAGGTATGCCCAAAACCAGTCATAGTTTGGCACCCACCTTCCATTTCAGGAAGGTGGAGTGCCGCTATGGAAAACTGAAGGCTCTGACATCCGTTTCCCTCTCTGTAGAACGCGGCGAAAAGGTTGCCATTGTTGGACCAAGCGGCGGGGGCAAAACCACCCTGTTGCGGTTGTGCAATGCCACTCTTCAGGCCCACTCCGGAACTGTAGAGATACTGGGCAAACGCTCTGAAAATCTGCACCCCCGACAACTGCGGCTGATCCGCTCACAAATCGCAACGATTCCTCAAGACTTGGGCCTGGTCCCCAATCTTCGCGTTTGGCAAAATATTGTAAGCGGCAAGATCGGCAAACTGAACCTATTGGGTAATCTGCGCAACCTGCTGGCACCCTCAAAAAACACCATATCCAAAATCCATTCACTTCTTGAACGGGTAGGCATTGAGGACAAATTGTTTGCCCGCACTGCAGAGTTATCCGGAGGGCAGCAGCAGCGGGTTGCAGTAGCACGTGCACTGTTTCAGGAACCGGAGGCTATCCTCGCCGACGAGCCGGTATCGAGTGTCGATCCGGCTAGAGCAGCAAGCCTAGTTGAGCTACTCAACGACATCGCCAATGAACGCGGACTCACACTACTCATGAGCCTGCATAACCTGGAACTAGCGCGTAACCATTTTCCACGTTTGATCGGTCTGCGTGGAGGACAAGTGCATCTCGATCAATGCCCGCAACAGATTGATCCCGGTTCACTGGAAGCACTCTATCGTCTCGACGCAGACGAAATCCTTGAGGACGGCTGATCATGCTCGCAGGCACTTACCGACATTACCTCGGTTCACGGCGGGCAACCCTTCTTGCCATCACGCTGTGCGTCCTGGTATCATTCTGGCTTCTGGGCCTCAACCCACTACGCCTTTTCAGCGGCAACAACCTCACGCTGACCCGCGATTTTCTCCTCTCAGCATTCCAGCCGGCTTTGGATTACCAAAAACCTATTGAGGGAGCAGAACCTTTCCTTCTCACTGTCATAAGCACCACACTGCTCACCCTCCGTTTTGCTTTGCTGGCAATGAGTGTCGCCATTCCCTGCGGCGCCCTCCTGGCACTGCTCGCCTCCACTGCCTGGTGGCCGGATATCCGGCGACACAAGATGCTGGGCTGGGTCCTGCGCCCTCTCTGCCTTAGCTCCCGTATTATTATGGCATTCAGCCGCTCGATTCATGAGCTTATATGGGGACTACTCTTCATTACCGCCATGGGGCTTTCCACGGATGCCGCAATCATCGCCGTGGCTATCCCCTACTCAGGAATCTTGGCCAAGATTTACTCGGAAATGTTCGAGGAGCATTCGCGGGAAGCACAAAGGGCCCTGCAGGCAATAGGTGCCGGAAGCATTGTAGCATTCCTTGCCGGGCTGTTGCCCCGCGCCCTTCCTGACCTCATCACCTACACCTTTTACCGGCTCGAGTGTGCCGTGCGTACGGCCGCAGTATTCGGATTCGTAGGAATTGAAACAATAGGCTACCGCATCAAGCTGGCCTCCGACGAATTTCATTATCGCGAAATCTGGACCTACCTTTATGTGCTCTTTGCCATGATCATGGTCATCGAGTGGTGGAGTAGGGCCTTGCGCAAACGAATGGAGACCTAATATGTCCGCACGAGCCGAGGAAACGCGCTTAGCGCGAATTGCCTATTTAAGGCGCCAGCAACCGCGCCCATGGTTTCTTTATTTGAGTCTATTGGCCATCATACTAGCTGGCGGATGGGCCTGGACCGCTGGAGACCTATATACTTCAGTGCTTACCGCGAGCCAGCGCAGCGCCAATCTTGAACGCTTCATTGGAAAACTCACGCCTGCACCGGTGCAAGCCTCCGGCGACTGGTCTGATTTCCGCCCCTGGGCAATGGAACTCCTTGTCGAGGGAGAAGCACTGAAGGCGGTAGGAATGACGCTGGCGCTTGCCACCGCGGCAGCAGCCCTTTCTGGGCTCTTTGCCCTCCTGTTCATTCCCGGAGCCGCCCGCAACCTGTCTACTCCAAGGCCACTGGGTATCACAGGCGGACGGGACACCTTCCCACTCATTTGGGATATCATCAACAAGGTGAGTCGCCTCGCCTTTGTCTTCACACGCAGCCTGCCCGAATACATTCTCGGATTCCTGCTCATCTCCATCCTCGGTCCAGATCCTTGGGCACTGGTACTCGCGCTGGCCATCCACAACTTTGGCATCCTAGGAAGACTGGGATCGGAAGTCGTCGAGAATGCGCCGCCTCGTCCGGCACGTACGGTCATTGCCCATGGAGGAGGACGTCTCGGTGCCTATCTGGCCGCTATTCTCCCGGAATCATTCAACAGGATGATCGTTTATTTCTTCTATCGCTGGGAAACCTGTGTGCGTGAAGCCACGGTGCTTGGTATGCTCGGGGTAATCTCACTTGGGTTCCTGATCACTAACGCCAAAGCAGCACGGTCATTCGACCAGATGCTTTTCTTCGTGCTCCTCGGGGCCCTGATCGTGCTTGCCGGCGATCTCCTCTCGCTACTGGTGCGGCGCTGGTTGCGCGTTGAGAGGTAAGCGGGAATAAATTGCGCCCTTAATCCACCCGCAGACGAACGAAAGCTGCGGGCACGGCAGGAAAAATGGGCTCATCCCCCATCAGGAAGTGAACCTCGTGACCGCTGGAGATTCGCTCAGCATCCCCCCTCTCGATCATATCCCCGGCACTCCAGGTAATGAGGTCCACAGAATACTCAAGATTCACCCTTGCCTCGACTGCTTCCGGCACACTCAAATACTGAATGGCGAAATATGTCTGCCCGCCATCCCTGACGGTGGATACACGGGGGCGTAGCTGAACGGCATCAGCAAGGAGGGCGCTGCCGCCAAGAGCGTATTCGGCAAAGTTGGTAATTCCATCCCCATCTGGATCAGCATGCGGACCGGAAATTTCATCACTGGATGACTGGACATTGGAAAAGGTAAGCATTCTCCACTCCTGATAGCTTAATGGCACAGGATTCCCACCCAGATGTCCGCCGGGATGGGCAGAAGCAGTCCAGCTTGAGGGAAGTGAATGATCAGGCGATCCTGCTGGATCCAACAGCAACATGGATGACCCAAAGCCGTCAGCCGCCTTGGGCCAGGGCTGTTTATCATCATAATTAATACTGTGGAGTGTTGTGAGAGGACTGCCTACCAGATCTAGCTGGATATTCTCGCCACCGTTCTTGAGCTTGCCGGTAAACTCACCCGCGATGAGTGCATCATAAGCGTTCCCGTATCGCGCATTGAAGGCCTTGCGATTACCGACAATGAGTAGGGATGCTCCGGGCACAAGTGCGCGCACAGCAGATAGGGAAAAATCAAATCTGATGCCATCATTGAAGCGCAACCCCTCAATGCCAATGGTATCCGAACTCACATTGGTGATACGGATAAACTCAAACTCATCAGAATCACTGTAGCCGGCAGCTTCCTCGGCAGCACTGGCAGGTGGCGGGTTATACATCAGCTCACTGACTACAATGCTGCTTGCCGAGGGCTGCTTGACCGGCACAGAGAACTGAGCCTCGGTAAGCGGACTCCATTCTCCGGAAGCGGAAAAAACGCGAGCTTTGAGAACAATCGGAACCTCTATGGAAATACCGTCTGTATATTTTGTTGCCAGCGGAGACGGAGCGCCACCGTTAAGCCGGGGATCAGACCCGTCAGTGGTATAGTAGACACTCGAACCTTCAGCAACAGCTGACACGGTAATGTTCTGGCCGAGCCCGACATCTCCACCATGTATACTGAAGGCCGGAGGTGTCAGGGCAGGCCAAATGCCGGCAGCAGCGAATTGGTTACCTGCCGGTCCCAGGAGATGGGAACGCCGTCCGTTCCCGGGATTTATCCAAGAATTAAACCAGTTTTCATTCCATGATCCAGCCATGTATTCGATACCCTCCCTGACCATATCCCGCAGTTCATTCTTGAGGACATGAACACGAGTGTCACTGCTGCGGTCATCGAGGATACCTCCATTAAAGAAATGTTTGTGAATCCGGTCAGCCACCAATAGGCGAAATTCAGCACTCCCGCTATATTCACCGCCATTAAACGGAGGAACACCCACAAGATGTTTCCAGATCCTAGCCAGTTCATTGGTATCATCGCTGCCGGTCAGGTTCTCTGCAATCAGGTCAAATGATGCAGGGTTAAAATAACCCTGGTTAAAGAATCCCCCCTCCGCATCCCAGACAGTGAAACGCCATGTTCCCCCGGGAACCCTTTCCCGGTATAGGACATAATTATTGGCACCCGACCCCCAAGTGGCCCAGTCCCACATGTTCGCGTAGATATTCAACAGGTAATAATCGGCAAAGTTCACGAGGTCGGCAGCATTTCCCATTGCCGCATAATTGGCCGGGACACTCATGTCTTTCTCGTAAATCTTCCGGAACCGGGAATGCTCAACGGCATCACCAGCTGAATACTCATTGTTATATTTGACATCCCAGTCCGCGTCAGAACGGAAGTGATTCTGGAAGGTTTCATTACGCAGCCTTTCACAAAGGTTATAAATGCCCTTGAACGAGCCATTGACATAGAGCATGGCAAACATGCCCCGTAACGAGTCATGACCCATCTCGCCGAACAAACGGCGCACATACTCATCACAAATAAATGGGTTAATGGGATCATTATTCCCGGCACGAAGGCGCAACTGCTTGAAACGTGTGGTATGCCAGCCGGGGAATAGATTGAAATTAAGTTCATCAGCACCGATCTCATCACGCCAGATAAGGTTCATTGAGCCTTTTTCAGTAGGAGCGAAAAGCCTCCACGGGGAATCTCCCGTGTGCTGCATCCTGTAGCGCGGTCGCGTGTATCCGCTACCCGCCATACGCAAGGAAACCTTGTCCCTGAATCCCGGACTGCCGTCTGGATAAACCAGTTCTACCGAGGTTTTACGCTCAGTGGATGATCCTCGCTGCTGAGGCACATTATAGGAATCAATCGCGCCAGGCTGCCATTTTCCCTCACCATCAAAACTGCCACCACTGACAGCCATAATGCCCTCGGGCAGAAAAAAAGAACGTCCTGCATCCTCAACCAACGAAATGGCTGGTAGGCTCTCAATGGCAGGATGCTGGCTGATCAGGTAGGTGTATGCAAGGTCCTTTGAAGGCATATACCCCGGGGCAAAAGCCCTTGCCCGAATAATCACCGCGCTCTTCTCATTGACTCGCTCAAGGACAAGCGGATCTCTGTAAGTTTTTCCGTTCCCCGACTCCATCGGCTGGCTTCCATCAGTAGTATAACGGATGGTTGCCCCGGGAGTGGCACACTTGAGGACAAGGGTCTGTGTATCATTATAAAAACCACTTTGCAGCGGGGTGCTACCGTCTGATGCTAGGAACTGGGGTGCGATGGTGCGGGCAGGCGCGGCTTGCTCGCTGTTGGGAGCACCGGGAGTCGCCTCCTGATAGCCCAGCAGGCCTGGATTCGACGCGCTCCTGCCCCAAGAATGGAAAGAATCCTGTTCCGGCCATGCTGAAATGGCATCAACAATGGAGCCCCCACTGTCGTGAAGAGCGAGAGGTTCGCCATCCTTATCCAGAGAAAAACCTGCGTGTAACATTACTGGCAACCCACCGGGAACTTCAAGCCAGCTCAAAAGCTCTAGGTCAAAACGGATATCCGAACTGGTCTCCGAGGCTTGGTGAAGCTCTACAGCCAGTATATTTTCCCCGGCCACCAGAGCGTTGGCAGGCACATTGACACTATACCATTCCCCCTCACCGGAAGCATTGCCGGCAGCTGGAGTAAGATGATCCGGGTTACCCGGCGGCATGTTATCACGCAACAATTCGACACCATTGAGCCAGATAATAAGCCCGTCATCGCGCTGGTAGCGAACGGTAAGCTCGCCACTGATTGCCGTCGGATCCTCTACGGTAAATACCCGGCGAAAATAATCAGTCAGGTGGGTATTCTCGCCACCGGCAATGACAGTAGCAGCACCATCCTCATTATCCGGGCTGTATCCCAGTGGCGCCATTCCAGTTTTCCATCCACCATCGGCAAAGTTCATTGATTTCCAGTCCACTGGAGGCGCGGCATCCTTGTCGTAATAGCGCCAGGCACTGCCGGCAGCAATCATCCTTCGTCGCTCGGGACGTGTCAATCCGTTAACTTCCTCACGGTCATCGCAGAGCACGAGCAGGTAACCTGTTCCGGGAATGATTGTACCTTCTGGAAATTGCCACTTGGAGGATCTGGAGGGATTATCACTCAGGCTCCAGTCACTGAT
>MDTA01031309.1_pt1 | contig 15250 bp, 16 predicted proteins | sample 811151 | NCBI WGS metagenome assembly MDTA01 (sample SAMN05326648, study PRJNA326480) | marine metagenome | isolation source: seawater | place: Indian Ocean: South | collected 2010 | reverse complement strand
GGCCACTTCTATCGTTACGCGCCTTTCAAGATCGAATACTGCATCGATCGCTTCGCCATGGAGACGAAGCGCCAACTGGACGTGTTGGATCGGCACCTGGCCAACGCCGAGTACATCACGGGTGATGACTACAGTATCGCCGATATCGCCATCTGGTCGTGGTACGGCAATCTGGTACTGCATGATGCCTATGAGGCTGCCCAATTCTTGGATGTGAACAGCTACACGCATGTGCTGCGGTGGGCGCAGATGATAAAGCTACGTCCGGCAGTGTTGCGTGGGCGTATCGTCAACCGGGTTGTGGGCCCCCTGGAAGAGCAGTTGCACGAGCGTCATGATGCCCGCGACTTTGATACCAACACCGAGGACAAGCGGCAGCCTGCGGCAGACTGACGCTTACGCGGGGCGTCGCAATCGGACATCACGGACCAGCGGGAATTTCAATAATGCATGAACAATATCTGGACATCACATCCGCGCATGGGCGCATACCGAGTTTTGTCGTGTCTCCGGACGCGACTTCGCAATGGCCTGCGATCATTCTTTATATGGACGCGCCTGGTATCCGAGAGGAATTGCGGAATATGGCTCGGCGCATCGCCAAGCAGGGGTATGTCTGCGTGCTCCCCGATCTCTATCACCGCTATGGCAGTTTACGGTTCGACCTGCCACGCCGGGACGACGCGATGGGTAATGTGATCAAAGCCGCTTACCTGAGCCTGACCGATGCCAATATCGATCAGGACACAGCGGGTATTCTCGGTTTTCTGGATGCTTATCCCGCCGCCAACGATGGCCCTGTGGGTACCATTGGTTACTGCATGAGTGGGCGTTTTGTCACGACCACCGCGCGGGCATTCCCACATCGCATCAAGGCGGCGGCTGGCCTGTACGGTACGCGCCTGGTTGTTGATGAGCCGGATTCGCCACACACTCGTCTGGACGGGATTGAGGCAGAGCTGTACTACGGCTTCGGCGCAGATGATCCATACACGCCGCCGGACTATATCGACACTTTCCGGTCCGCATTGGACGATGCGAGTCTGAAGAATGAGATGGACGTTTTTGCTGGCGTGGATCATGGCTACTGTTTTGTAGAACGTGCGGCCTACAATCAACACGCGTCTGAAACCAGTTGGGCCAAGGTGTTTGCGTTATTCGACCGCACACTGCGGTAGCAGCCCACGCAGAAACACGCCCACTCGCGACAGCCCCTATGGCAACTTTGGACAAGTAAATGCGCCCAGATGCTCGTCGAGAAACCTTCGCTGAACTCGAAACGGTGCAGGATATCGTGCCGCAGGTGCACGACGCGCAAGCCATTATTGCAAGTGAACGCCGCCTGCCCGCGGTCCTCACTGACGCGTTGAAGCGTGCAGGCTTGTTTCGTCTGCTACTGCCGGAGTCCCATGGGGGTTCCCATCTCAATCTGCAACAGTTTGTGCGGTGCATGGAGCTTCTTGGTCAAGCCGATGGGAGTGCAGGCTGGTGTGTGTCGCAGGGTGGCGTGTTCACCAACCTCGCAGATCGCATGACGTCGGAGGCTGCCGCGGAAATATGGGGCACTGATGCGAATGCCGTCGTAGCGACGGGAACGCCCGTGGGGACGCGTGCTGTAAGGAGTGGAGACGGTTACCGGCTGAGTGGTACCTGGAAGTTCGCGAGCGGCGTCAGCCACGCTACCTGGCTTGGTGCGATGTCGCCTACGCTGGATGCCCAAGGCGAGGTGAATGGTTTTGGCATGTTCCTTGTGCCAAGGGCGCGAATCACTTTATGTGACGGTTGGGATGTCGCGGGTCTGCGTGGCACCGGAAGTTTTGAATATCAACTCGAGGACGAGGTCGTTCCGCAACACAGGGTCATGCTCGGAGCAGTGTTGCGCGAACACGTGGGAGAGGTCACAAAACTGCCCGCGCAGCTACTATTCGCGAGCGGTTTTGGTGCGATTGGTCTTGGTATTGCGCGCAGAGCATTGGATGAAGTCTACGCATTGATCGATGGCAAAACGCCCGTATTCACCAACCGACGGTTACGGGAAGATGACTTGACGCAATCCGGGCTTGCGGAAGCGGAGGCCATGTGGGGTGCCAGCCGTGCTTATCTGCTGGAGCTGACCGGAGCGTGTGCATACGCCCGACGTGAACACGGTGAAGTCAGTGGTGAGATGCGAGCTCACCTGCGGCTGGCCGCAACCAGTGCGATGCGTCAGGCAGGCGCGGTCGTGCAACGCGTGTATCAACTGTCCGGCAGCGATGCGATTTTCGACGCCCACCCAATCCAGCGCTGCTTTCAGGACATTCATGCCTTGACGCAGCAGATTCAGGCGCGCCCACAACACTACCGAACCGTCGGCCGGCTGTTGCTCGGGCTCGAAGCGGATTATTCGACTGTCTGAAGGCCTGGCCGCGCAATCCGATCCGCGGAATTGATATTGGCTTTTGTATCCGTCACCAACGAGTTGACCATCATCAGCAAGCCAGGGAGACTCACGGGCCTTGTGACACAAGCGGCGATACCCGCGGCCAGTGCGGTTGTTTCACCATCGTTAACATCGACCATAGCGAAGTCTTGAGAGGGCGCTCACGACCCGCTCCGGGCTTCCGGACTCCGGCTCAGGACACCCAGCAGGGTTTCGCGCGCAGACTCCCGCGCCGCAGCGCTTGCGGACTTCACAAGATGGTGCGTTCCGGCGGTTGTCCTGATGGTCAGACAGGGTCTCCGGCGCGCGAGTAGCTCCGTGTCGATGGAGACAATTTCGTGCGCCCGTAGTGTCATGGACCTTACGGTTTTGCCGAGCACAACGACCCGAAAGTGGAGCGCCTGCGGCGTCGCCTCCAGGACCTGTTTTGTGCCCTGGCTCGCCAGCAGTCCTACGGCTCCAATAGCGCAGAAAGGGCCGGTCAGCCACGCAAACCAAACGTCCCACTGCCCCACGCTGAACCACCCGAACCAGGCATTTGCAGCGAACGCCAGACCAAGTAGGAACAACCACGTGCTGAACTGTCCCCGATCCCGGAGTGCGTACGTGAACTGGTAACCGTGGTCAATGGGTTCAAGGGTCAATCGCGGGTCGGCGATGGGCTCGTACGGTTTGATGGCTTCGCGTGCCGACGGGGCCGCCAGCTGTTCTACAAGGGCGCTGTCCAGATGTTCAAACGCAATCGCGTTGAATTGCCCGCTATCCGCGGCCGTCAACAAGGGGGCGTGCAACACGCGGGCATGGGCGACGGCTTTGTCGCGGTAGTCGTCGCTTACGGTTCGATACAACGTAATGTCTTTGTTTTCGTCGTTTCGGTGTTTCAGTGTGACCGTGAATACCCGCGCACGGCCGGAGCCGGATCGGCTGACACGACCACCTGTGGTTTACTCGGCCTAGCTCATCAGGACGCCACGATAAAGCGACATCGGTTCGCTCCAGACCTCCAGGCCAAACAGCAGCTGGCGTTCGCGATGCACCGCTTCGCGTGTGATGCGCAGTGACTCACGAAACCGCCGCGCGGAGTAAGCCAGAAACACGAACAATAACCCCACAAGAGTGAAGAAACTGCCGATGATCAAGGCGGACACTATGTCGTCGCCGGCATGGTCATCGGTGACGAGGTGTAGCAGGGCGAGCGCTCCTGGGGCTCCAAACACGACCGAACAACCACACATGACCCAGAAAATCTGAGCATCCGGCCGTGCTTCGTATTCGATCGGCAGCTCGCTTGGCAGTTCGATGTGCCGCGCGCTCACAAATTCTTGCCTCTGAGGTTCGTCTGGACGCGATCAGCGTCCTTTGCGTGCACGTGCCAGCAAGTCTCCAGCCACTCGTCCCGGTGCCGCTGTTGTGCCTATTACCTGTTGCGAGCCCTCGGGATAAGAGAGGCCGAGATCTAATTCGCGAATGACGCGGCTTACCTGAACATCGGGGCATTCCTCAGCCGGTTCCAAGATGTGCGCGTCGCGGGTCAGATGCACAAACGTTTGACGAGGTCGACCCACGCGGGTGCGACGCCCATAGCGATGGGCATGGGGCTCGCGCCTGATGCGGTACGGGCTTCGTCCATCGCGTTGGCCGCGCTGATCCACGCCTAGAGTCCGAACAGAAAAATCATAGTCTGCCGCGTGTATCTTCGAACCATGACTTTACCGGGAGCCGAGGTTTCGGCCGAGTCTAACAGCGAGCCCGTTGCGGTTTAAGCGCAGGCCTTTGCGCGGGGTGGGAGGGAGCCTGCTGGTGTCTTGTTGTTCCTGGTCTTGTTAGAGTGGCCGCTGTCGTAGGTGCCGTTTTGGGCCCGCACATCATCTCGACCAGCTAACTGTAGTGAACCTGAATCATTTTGCGGCGACCTCCGCCGAGTTCGACATGACCACGACGGACGAGTTTGCGAGCCTGTTGGACAGCGCGCGCGATCTGGGCATTCGTCATGACCCGACCGTTCGTTATGTCTCACGTAACGTGGTCGCGCGACATCTGCGCTTCAACGTATTGGACTGGGGTCCTGAAGATGCTCCCCCAATCGTTTGTCTACACGGGTCACACCAGTCCGCCCACTCTTTTGACCTGGTGAGTCTCGCGTTGGCGCGTCGCTTTCGAGTCATTGCGCCGGACCAGCGCGGTCATGGCGATAGCGAGTGGGTTCGCGGCGGCCACTACAGTAACGCAGAGATGGCCGAGGATGCGCTGGCGATCATCGCCGCGTTGGGAATTCGTCGCCCGCTTATCATGGGACACTCCATGGGCGGGCGAAACACGCTCTTGGCCGCACTCTCGCAACTGGACGCTGCCAGCGCGCTGGTGATCGTGGACGTAGGGCCGGAGATTTCTGCCAAAGGCGGCAACAGCATCGCGAGCTTCATCGCAGCGAATGAAGAATTTGATGACCTTGATGCGTTTGTTGCGAACGTTCGTCGTTACGACCCTTACCGAAGCCTGGAGCATATTCAGCGCACCGTGAAGTACAACCTGTTTCATCGCGCCGACGGTAAATACGTCAGCAAATGTGACCGGTTGCCGCGCAAGCTTGGTATCGCCAAGTCGCTGGCTAGCACAGTGACGCTGGACGATACAAAAGCACTGACCATGCCGGTGTTGGTGGTGCGTGGGGCGAACTCCACGATCCTGGAAGCTGACGCGGCAGAGCGTTTTGCCACTGCGCTGCCAGACGGACAGTTGGCAACCGTGGCCGATTGTGGACATAACGTTCACTCACAAAACACGCCTGGCTTCCTGGAGGCCATTGAGTGCTTCGTTGACAGTTTCGCTCGAGGGTATGGTCATGAGTGAGACGACCCAGGCACTGCGTGTTGTGCACTGTTCTGATATTCATCTGGAGTGTGACCGCAAGACCGCCGAGCACTATCAGGACGGTCTGGTACGCGTAATGGATGAAGCAGTCCGTGTCGATGCGGATCTGCTGTTGATTGCGGGCGACCTGTTCGACTCGAACTACGCGAGCGACGAATCCATTACATGGGCAATGCAGACGCTTGAATCGTACGTGTTACCTGTTGTGATGATCCCGGGTAACCACGACTGCCTGGAGCCCGGCGCAATCTTTCATCGATACGATTTTGACGCGCTGCGCGGCGTTGACATGCTGACCGCGGAGGCAGGTGAACAACGTGTCCTGCCTGATCTCAATCTGGCAGTCTGGGGTAAAGGCATGGTCGACCATTCGCGCAAATTCAGGCCGCTGGGCGGTGTTGCAGAGCGACCCGCGCAGGTGTCCTGGTATCTGGGCCTTGGTCACGGTATCTACGTACCGGATGGCGAAGACACGATGCGCTCGTCACCGGTGTACGCTGACGATATCGGTACGAGTCCCTTTGATTACATCGCGTTAGGCCATCACCATGCCGCGCTCGATGTAAAGGCGGGTAGTACCGCCGCGACCTATAGTGGCTCTCCGACCGACCTGATTGGCCAGGCCGCTACCTACACGGTGATCGAGCTGGCTGAAGGAATGCCGCCTCGCGTCAGTATTGAGGCGCTGGTGGAACCCGCCTGAGTACGAAAAGGAATCGACATAACGTGAAGTTCGTCAAGAACTACCACACCCACACGTTTCGTTGTGGCCACGCGAGTGGTGACGTTGATGACTATTGTGTTGCGGCCAAAGAGCACGAATTACAAGTGCTTGGCATGTCTGACCATACGGCGTTGCCCGACAACCGCTGGCCACGCGTCCGCATGGATTTTTCTGAACTGGATGACTACCTGGGCGCCATCGATCGAGCGCGAGAGGAACATCCAGAGCTCGTGATTCTGAAGGGCGTGGAATCCGAATTCGCGCCCGAGTACCGTGAGTACCTGCGCGACGAATTGCTGGGCGAACGGGAGTTGGATTACATGGTGGGCGGTACGCATTACTTCCCGTGTGGTGACGAGTGGCTTGGCGCGTATGGTGGCACCGATACGATACGCGGCCTGCGCGGATACACCGACCACCTGATCGACTCCATGCGTACAGGCTTATTTGCATTTATGGCGCACCCGGACCTGTTTGGTAACGCATACATGCAGTGGGACGAGAACACCATCAGCGCCAGCCACGATATTTGTGCCGCGGCCGCTGAGTGTGGCGTGCCGCTGGAGATCAACGGCTACGGCTTGCGCAAACGCAAGGTACGGACCAGGGATGGCGAACGGGCGATGTATCCGTGGCTACCGTTCTGGGAGATCGCGGCTGAACATCAGGTTTCGGTGGTCGTGAACTCGGATGCGCACCGCCCGCAGGATGTTGCGGCAGGACTAAAAGACGCAGCGTCTATCGCAACGCAGTTCAACCTTGAATTCGCTGACCTGGGTCATCTGGAACCGGACTCGCCTTAGCAGTGCGTATTTGAAGGAGGTGTTGTGCATCCGACCTGTCTGCTGATCGACCACGATGACACGTTGGTGTCTACATTCGAATTACGTGCGAAAGTGGTGGCTGGCGCTATTACGAAAGTATTTGGCCAGACCGTGGACGGCGAGGCGTATATGCGCTCGACCCATGGGAAGAGCCTGGCGCTGATGGGACAGGATTTCTCGGATGATCCGGCACGTGTCCAAGCGTTCATTGATACTTATCGAGAGAGCTATTACCGCGAGAATAAGCTTGGCGGCGTCAACGTGCTGCCAGGCATCGCGGAGACACTGGCGGAACTGCACGCTGCCGGCATCGAGATCGCCGTTGTCACGTCAAAGCTTGGTCAGGGCGCTAGCGACGAGTTGGAGGCGTGTGGACTGCGCCACTTCGTACTTGGGGTAGTGGGCTCCGAACATGTGACGCATTCGAAGCCCAATCCAGAGCCACTCGAGAAAGGATTTGCTTATCTGAGTGGTGACGATATCAGCGCGGCGTTGATGGTGGGCGATACAACGGCCGATATCATGGGTGCGAGGGCAGCGGGCGCCGTGGCAGGCGCGGCGTTGTGGGGGACATCGGACGCGCAATCGCTACTGGCGAGCAGACCCGACCTGGTGCTGGAAACGCCCGCGCAAATTTGTGCAGCTCTGGGCCTGCGCTGACGGCGGGCGCAATACCCGAGTTACGTGGAGATAAACTCCACTACCAGACAATCGCGCGGTGCACTGCGGGTATACAACACGGTCAGGTGCCCGTTGTTGCGCGCTGTTTGCCGGGCACGTTGTAAACCAACGCCGTTGGTGGTCTCGGTCACTTGGATGCGGTGGCCGTCGACATCGAACCGAAAAGCCACCCAGCCGTTGTTCTTATCCGGCGACCCATCGGTCCACAGCTGCTCCACGACGCCTTCGGTCAGCACGCCATGCTCCAGCAGGCGATTACGTTGCCAGCGCCAGCGGTGATAGTTCCAGGCGCCGAAAACGACCAGTAGCGGAAACAGCATCGCCCACAGACCGGCCCAGTAACCTCCCGACACAAAAAAGCCGTTTGTCGTGCGTGCGATCTGCGGGTAGCTGCGACTGAACTCAATAGCAACGCGCTCGCCAGGCTTGTGTTGGCGGGTCGTCAGGCAGTACGCGACCTGAGACGTGCCCAGATGGTCAATGTAAACGACCGAAGTGCTGAACAATCGTTTTCTGCGCATGAAGATGTGCTTGCCGACAGCTATTTTGACAAACACGGACTGGCGCACCTCGCCGTAGCCGCTCTGGCCATCGAAATCGACCTGTAATGTGTCGGCGAGTCGCCAGGGGAAAAAAATCAGGAAGCCGATCGCGCACGCAACCGTGGCGGCCGCCATGATCCATTGCCACCGCCTGGCACCACTCAACAGGTGCGTACGCACGCTTGCCGGTACCTGGCGCGGTGGTGGTTGCGCAAAAAACGTACGCAGGTCCGCGAGGCTTGCCATCTGTTACAGCAATACCTGATTGAAGCTGATGAGATGTACCCCAACGGCCTGCATGCGTTCCCACGCAGCCGTCAACGAGCCATCCAGATTGATAGCCCTGCAGGCGTCTTCAACGACGATGGCTTCGAATCCCTCTTTGGCCGCGTCTTCAGCCGAGTAAGCAACGCAGAAGTCGGTCGCAAGCCCCGCCAGTAACACTCTCCTTACGCCACGTGTGCGGAGGTATCCGGTCAGGCCTGTTGGTGTCTCATGGTCGTTTTCGAAGAAGGCCGAATACGAGTCGAGTGCCGGGTTGTAGCCCTTGCGGATGACCAGCTCCGCGCCGGCCTGGTTCAGATCGGCGTGAAACTCAGCGCCAGCTGAGCCTTGTACGCAATGGTCCGGCCACAACACCTGCTCGCCATATGACAGCTCAACGAACTCGAATGGTGCCTTGCCGTCGTAGCTGGATGCGAACGAGCTGTGGCTTGGTGGATGCCAGTCCTGCGTGAATACGCAGACATCGAACCTTGGTATCAACTGGTTGATGAGCGGGACAACAGCATCGCCATCTTCTACGGCCAACGCGCCGCCCGGGCAGAAGTCGTTTTGCACATCAATGACTAGCAGAGCAGTGCTCATGCGTGGCCTCTCTCGGTGAGTTTGGATTCACGATAGACAATGTACAACGCCGAAGACGCGATCAAAATGGCTCCGGCCCACATGTGAAGCCCGGGAATTTCCGACCAGAACAAATAGCCAAACAGGGCGGACCACAGCAGTGAGGTATATTCGAACGGCGCCAGCACCGTTACCTCCGCTCGCTTCAGTGCATTGGCGCTACACAACTGCATGATGCCGCCGGTCATACCCATCGCCGCAAACAGCAGCCACTCATTGCCGACCGGGGCGACCCACACCCAAGGTGTTGCCAAGCCCGTTATCAGCGTAGCCGCAACCGTAAAATACAGAACTATGGTTGTCGGGCCGTCGCTGGCGGAGAGCCGGCGCACAAGAATGACCCCGATGGAATAGAACATCGCCGAGCCAAGCGGCAACAGCGACCATGGGGTGAATAACGCCGAGCCTGGTCGGACAATGATAATCACGCCGACGAGGCCAACGACGACGGCGCTCCAACGGTGAATCCCGACGCGCTCACCCAACCAGAATCGACCCAGTAGCGTCGTGAAGATCGGCGCTGCAAAAGCGAGAGCCACGGCTTCGGCCAGCGGCAGTTTTGTGACCCCCGCAAAAAAGCAGGCCATGGCGCAGAGGCCAGCCACGATGCGCCCGAACATGAGTCCAGGGCGATTGAGTTTCAGTGCGGACCCGAGAGAGGCGCCGTACAGGATGAACGCAAGCGGTACAAACGCAAATACGCTTCGAAAAAACACTACCTGGATAGTACTGAAACCGTCACCCAATTGTTTGGCGAGTGCACTCATCACGGCAAACAGCGCAAACGAGGATGTCGCCAGGGCAATGGCCACGTAGGTATTTCGACGGCTTGAAGTATTCATGCGTTGGGATTAAAGCCGGAGGTTGGCGTCGACAGCCGGGCGGTAACCGCGCCTGTGTGGCGCGACGCGCTCAGCGTGCAGACTGTGCTAACGCCATGGCTCGAGCCAGCCCAGACCGGCGTCCGTGGTGGTCCGTGGCTTGTACTCCGCACCGACAAAACCTGTGTAAGGCATCTGATCCAGCGCATTCATGAGGGCGACGAAATTGACCTCGCCTGCATCCGGTTCGCCGCGGTCCGGTACCGCCGCGATTTGCACATGCCCGATGGCGTGCAGGTTCGACGCGAGTCGGGTGGTCAGGTCACCTTGCATGATCTGCGTGTGGTAACAATCGAACATGATGCTGATATTGTCGTGTCCAACTTGTGCGATGACCCTCATGGCGTCTTCAACGATACTCAGGTGATAGCCCGGTACATCGCGGTGGTTTATCGGTTATATGAGCACACCAATACCATGCAGCGCCGCCTGCTCGCACGCGTACTTGAGGTTGCTGACATAAGTGGCATTCGCCTGCTCGTCGCCGGCTGTCCTGCCTGCCATGACATGGATGTTTCTGCACCGGATAGCCACCGCGTACGCGACAGCTTCGTCGATGAACGCGCGCGCCTCGTTTTCGCGGCCGGGCACTGCGCTCAATCCGAATTCACCGGCCTCCTTGTCGCCGAGCCGCGTGTTGAGCCCCAACATGGGTAGCCCGGTTTTCTCCAATGTGGCGCTCACCTGGCTCACGTCTACATCGTACGGCCAATGGCATTCCACCGCCGCAAAGCCCGCGTCTGCGGCGGCTTGTATGCCGTCGCACAACGACAACTCCTGCCATAAGAATCCGAGGTTGGCCGAGAATTGCGGCATGAGGAGACCCCCTTGTGGTTTTATGCGGACAGGACTGCCGCGGCTTTTGCGAAGAAATCCGGTGCCCCGAAGTTGCCGGACTTGAGTGCGACGACAAGGTCCAGTTGTGCGCGCATCGCCGGGACGCCCGGGTCGATCTCAGGGCCGATAGCCAGGGAGTCTACATCCAGGGCTTCGACAACGGCCCCAGACGTCTCGCCGGGTCGCTTCTGCCCGGTGTAACTCAAGGCCGATTCCCGGCTCAGCTGTGCGCCATCCGTGCGCCATCCACTACGCCCAGCAGTTCCCGGAAAGCGTCTGCGAACAGACGGATGCCATCGTCCAGCAACTCGTCGGTGATGGCGTCAAGCGACACGCCGGCAGCCGCAACCTGAGCGAGCGTTGCCTCCGCATCGCTGACGTCTCCGCCCAATGTTGTTGCGGCGTCTCCATGATCGCGAAACGCATCCAGCGTCGCGGGCGGCAACGTGTTGACAGTGTCAGGACCGATGAGCGTTTCAACGTACAGCACGTCCCGGTAGTCCGGGTTCTTGGTGCTCGTACTGGCCCACAGCAACCGCTGAGGCTGCGCTCCGGCCCTTGCAAGCGCCTGCCAGCGATCGCTCGCCATCAGCATTTCGTAGTGCGCGTAGGCGAGCTTCGCATTGGCGATGGCAGTCTTGCCTTGCAACCCGTTGTCCGCCCCGGCGGCCGCCAACGCTTTGTCTGCGGCGGAGTCGATACGGGAGATAAAAAAGCTGGCAACACTCGCGACGCGACTGATGTCATGCCCGTCATCCTTGCGTTGCTCCAATCCTTGCAGATAGGCCTCTGCCGTGCGTTCGTACATTTCGCGCGCGAACAGTAACGTCACGTTCACGTTGATGCCTTCGCGAATCAACGTCTGAATGGCCGGCATACCTTCCGGCGTGCCCGGCACCTTGATCATCAGATTTGGGCGTGCCACCGCGTGCCAGAGGCGCCGCGCCTCCGCAATCGTGCCTTCTGTGTCGCGGGCCAGTTCGGGCGACACTTCCAGACTGACGTAACCGTCGTGTGTGTCCGTCTCGGCATAAACGGGAGCAAGAATATCCGCTGCGTCCTGGATGTCGCGAATGGCGACCGCCTCATACAGGCTCTTGGCGTCGTCACACGAGGCCGCGAGCTCGTCGAGTGCGCCCGCGTAATCGGTGCCGCCGGCAATCGCTTTCTGGAAGATCGCGGGATTGGAAGTGACTCCTGCGACCCCGTCTTCGGCCACCAATCGTGCAAGACCGCCCTGGTCGAGAAGAGGGCGGTCAATGTAATCCAGCCAGGCTGATTGACCGAGTTCTTTCAGTTGCATGAGGCGGTTCATGATGCGGCTCCGGTGTGTGATCCCGTTGGACCCGTAAATGGTCGCACGACTGGCCGGATGGTTGCATCTGTCCAGGCGACATGCGCTGTCCGAATGGACGACCACGCAGTTGCGGCGGCAGAATTGTGACCTTCTGCGCTCACGTTGAGGATTCCAACATGAATGACGCCACCGCCCCCATGGTGATTCCGCTGCCGCGCGATGCGGTGAACGAACTGGTTCTGGACACCGACATGTCAGACGAACGCATGTGGGTACCCCGCGGCGATGACATCTGGAGCCTGCCACTGATGTTCAACGTTACGGAAGGCTCGTGGGGGAATATCACCCGTGCGCGTGGTGACGCCATTATCAGCAGGCATCGACATTCATCCCCGGTGACTGGCTACACGCTGGATGGAACCTGGGGGTACATCGAACATCCGTGGACCGCGCGCCAGGGCACCTTCATCTTTGAGCCACCAGGTGAGACACACACGCTGGTCGTACGCCCGGAAGCCGGCCATATGACTGTGCTGTTCCACAACCATGGGCCGTTGATGACAGTCGATGAGAGCGGTGAGGTATGCGGGTATGTGGATGTCTTCAAGCGTATCGAGGTGTGTCGCGACCACTACGAGGAAATTGGAATGCCGTCCTCGTATATCGACAAGATGATTCGGTGAACGCATGGGTCCGCAACAATCAGACAACACAAAGGACGACGTTATCGCGCTGGCCAACGCACTCGCCGAGGCGCGGTTAGAGGGGCACAACATTGCGCTCCCCGACATCAACTTGACGGTGCCGGTAGCCTACGACGTGCAGGAACATGTCAGCGCGATGCTTGGTAGCGACGCGGTCGGCTGGAAGGTGGGCTCCACCTCGGCAGAAGCGCAGGCGCGGCTGAATACAGATGAGCCCGGCACCGGACGCATTCTGCGTCAGTTCGCCTTTGGTGATGGAGATGACGTTCCCGTTTCGCCGGCGCACGATGCGCAGATCGAAGTTGAGTTCGCGTTTCGTTTCGCCCGGACGCTGGTGCCGCGCGATGCGGCTTATCACGCGAGTGATGTGCGGGCAGCGCTGGGCGGATTTCTTCCCGGGCTCGAAATTGTAGGCAGCCGTTTCGCAAGTGGGTTGGCCGGTGGCGGGCGCGCGCTCGTCACTGCGGACGGCGGTGCCAACATTGCGTTCGTCGGCGGAGGGGAACTGCCGATTCCCGACCGTTGGCCTTATGTAGAAGCAGGCTGCGTGCTGTTAATCAATGGCCAGGAGATCACCCGGGGCACCGGGGAGCGGGCGTTGGGTGACCCGATGAATGTGCTGGTCTGGTTGGCCAATCATCTGTCGCAGCGTGGCATCACGCTCGAGGCTGGCAGTGTCGTGACGACTGGCACCTGTACGGGCCTTGAGTACGTCAAACCCGGTGATGCGCTGGTTGGCGATTTTGGTGAGTTGGGGCAGGTACGCGCAAACATCGTGGCGCTTTCATAGCCCGTCGCAAGCTTGTTTTCGAATCAAGTCCTGCCGATCTCGGCCAGGACTTCTTGTGTGTGCTCCCCCAGTTTTGGTGCCGGTATGCGCAGTCTGCACGGCGTATCGCCGAGCTTGACCGGGAAGCCGGTTACGCGCACCGGTGTGCCGCCGGCTGACTGCCATTCGATCACCATTTCCTGCGCATGCACTTGCGGATCTGCAAAAACCTCGGCTAGCTCCATGACTCTCCCACACGGGCACCCGGCATCGTTGATGGCCTGGATCCAATGTGCGACTGAGCGCCTGACGGTGATGGCATTGATCTCCGCATTCAGGCTTTCCCGGTTGGCGACGCGCGCGGCGTTGTCCTGGTAATCCTCTCGCTGCAATAACTCGGTTGCGCCCAGAGCCTCAAGAAATCGCTCAACGTACGTGTCGTTTGATGGCGCCACGGCGATTTGCCCGTCGGAGGCCTCGAACAGGCCATACGGGGAGGCAATTGGATGATCATTGCCGGTCCTGGCGGGATTCTGGCCCGTATTGAGCGTCTCGGCGGACAAGTACGCCAGCATGGACATCAATCCACCAGTCAGACTGGTGTCTACGGTCTGTCCACGTCCGGTGGTGTGTCGGGCCTGTAATGCGCTGACGATCCCAAAGGCGCAATAAAGGCCTGCGATCAGATCCGACATGGGTGGTGCCGCGCGCCGCGCAGGCCCGCCTGGATCACCATTGACTGCCATGAAGCCACTCATGGCCTGCGCGATAAAATCAAACGATGGCCTGTCCACATAGGGGCCGGAGGTCCCGTAGCCATTCACGGACCCGTGGATGAGTTGCGGGTTGAGTTGTTCGAGAAATTCCGGGGTATAACCCATCTCTGCAAACACCCCTGGCCGGTAGTTCTCAACAACCACGTCGGCACTTTTGAGCAAGGCCGTGAGAGTGTCTTTGTCTGTGCTGGTATACAGGTCCAGCACCACTGAGCGTTTATTTCGATTGAATTGCGCAAAATACGCACTTTCGCCGGCTACCATCGTGCCTTGCCCTCGCACGGGGTCACCTCTGCCCGTTTCGATCTTGATGACGTCCGCGCCCATGTCTGCGAGTAACTGCGTGCAAAACGGCCCCGCCAGGATGCGAGTCAGGTCGACAACACGGATGCCGGCGAGCGCCCCCGGTGGACTGTGCTCTCTTTCGCTCAACGTAATCGGTCCCCTGTTCAATCCATGGATACTTCAATCCATGGATACGCGGTAAACGCGTACGGCTGTATCGTGATAGAGCGCACGCTTGTCTGCGGCGCTCATACCCTCGGTAATGCGTTTGAACGAGTTCCACAGTACCGCGTAACTGGCACTGGTCTTATCAACAGGAAAGTTGCTTTCGAACATGCATCGTTCGGGCCCAAACAGATCGATCATCGTCAGATAGTAATCGCGGGTAGCGTCCGCCAGTTGTTGTGACGCGGGCGGTTTGGGTTGTTTGTGAAACCCATACCCGTTGACCGGCATGACCAGACCGCCCAGCTTGGCGACGACGTTCTCACATTTCGCGAGCTCCGTGACAGACGCCTTCCAATCCGTGAACACTGCATCGCGCTTTCCGACGTACGGACCGATGCCAAGTGGGCCCCCAAAATGGTTGAAGATGATCGGCTGCGAAGGAAACGCGCGGGCGAGTTCGGTGAGTTCAGGAATCTGAGGGTGATAAAGCCATGCATCAAATGTGAGTTGACGCTTCGCAAGTTCTGCAAAACCTTGCCTAAATGTGCTGTCGGCCAATAAGTGTT
>MDTA01162058.1_pt1 | contig 15252 bp, 14 predicted proteins | sample 811151 | NCBI WGS metagenome assembly MDTA01 (sample SAMN05326648, study PRJNA326480) | marine metagenome | isolation source: seawater | place: Indian Ocean: South | collected 2010 | reverse complement strand
TTTGAATCATTGAACAAATCCATACCCTCAATTTCTCTGGCCTCAATAATCCCATGCGGTTTGCAAGATAGTATCAGCTTATCCTTGGGTTGCAGATCTAGCTTATCTAGTGCATTCGCTGTTGATTTCCCATCCCTAACCACATCTAGCAAACGAGTTCCAGTAAGGGAGGGGATACTCGTTTCAAAAATCTTTTTGCCAATTAAGGGGGAACTTTTCAGGATTATGGCTTCTGTAAGGAACTCCTTTCTTTCGATTCCAGAGATTATGTTAGTCAAAGCTTCCCTTTCGGGTAGCAGTTTCCGTCCAAAAATTACAAGAAAGCCAAGGGAAACAAACAATAGAGGTAGTCCTATTTTCGTCAGCTCGAACATCGACATAGGAGACATCTGTGGATAAATTTCAGAAGTGGACATTATACCACTTGCTAAAATGTTTGTGCTTGTTCCAACCAAGGTACAGCAACCTCCGAAAATAGATGCATAAGATAATGGGATAAGCATTTTCGAAGAAGAAACACCCAAATCTCTTGACAAGCTCATCACAACTGGTAGCAGTACGACAACTACAGGCGTATTGTTTACAAAGGCAGACACAACTGCCACCAACAAAAGTAAAACAAGCATAAACCTTGCATATCCATAGTTGCAAAATTTACTAAGATACTTAGACGCTTGTTCAATGATTCTACACTTACTCAACGCGGCACTAATCACGAACATGCAAGCTATGGTTAGTGGTGCTTCATTGGAAAAGACGATCAGTAGCTCGGAAAGTTGTGGCCATTTCGGGCTCAGGTTTAAGCTCGATATTGAAAAGAGTATCCCCATCAGAGCGAGTGCTGTTACATCTACGCTAACTTTTTCAAGAATGAACGCTACGATGGTGATTGTTAAAAGAATAAAAACAGCTATAATTTCCAAGTCCATGGTGGGAAAAAATTTTTATGGCATAGGTTAACAATAAGTTTTATTTAATTGGAAAGGGTTTATTATATTCTTATTTTTCTCTTATTGGAAAATTTGTCCACAGTAAGTTAATTACTCTTTTAAAATGTCTTTTGAGTTTACTAATCGCCCAAGAAGGCTTCGGGGCAATGAAGTTCTCAGGCTCATGACCCTGGAGAACAGATTGTCTACTAAGGACCTTGTATTGCCAGTTTTTATCTCCGATGAAATTCGTTCGCCGGAAGAAATTGATTCTATGCCTGGAATTTTTTGCTGGCCCGCAGTTCAAATTGTAGACCAAATTGGCAAATGGGTTACCTTGGGCATTCGAGCGTTTGCCATTTTTCCTAAAATAAACCCAACGAAGAAAACCATAACTGGCGAAGAATGCTTGAATCCGAAATCTTTAGTCTACGAAGTGGGAAGATTAATAAAATCTAATTTTTCTCAAGTTTCTTTGATCGGAGACCTTGCCCTCGACCCTTACACTTCACATGGTCATGATGGTATCTTAAATGATAATGGATATGTGGAGAACGACAGTACAGTTGAAATACTGGCAAAAGCTTCCATTTTAGCGGCTAGTGCTGGATATGATATCCTCGCTCCATCAGATATGATGGATGGTAGGGTTGGTATCATTAGAAGTAATTTGGAAAAAAACGGTTTTACTGAAACCTGCATTATGTCCTACGCTGCTAAGTTCTGCTCTTCTTATTACGGCCCCTTTCGAGACGCAATTGGAGCATTAAGCCACAAGCCCATTGACAAATCTGGGTATCAATTAAGTCCAAATAATTTTCGGGAAGCCGTCCGTGAACTTGAACTTGATTTTGAGGAAGGGGCAGATATCCTCATGGTAAAGCCCGCCGAACCGTTTCTAGATGTGATTCATTATGCTAGAAATCACTTTCCAGTTCCAATCGCCGCCTACCAAGTATCAGGTGAATACTCTCGCATCACAGCAGCAGGACTAAATGGCTGGTTAGATATAGAGCGATGTGCGATTGAATCGCTAACCTCTATCAAGCGGGCAGGGGCAGATATGATTTTGACATATTTTGCGGAAAAGGTTTCTGCTATCATTTAATCTTGTTCATCTGGAGCTCCACCCTCATAGGGTGTCGTTTCTTCTTTTTCCTCCTCTTCTTCCCACTTCAAGTCTTCGTCAGGCAAAAGTTTTTCCTCCTTGTCAGAGACCTCAACCAAGTCTGCCTCAAGGTCTGAATAATCTTCGCCATCTTTTTTGCTACCCGTACCCTCTTCATCTAAGTCTGAATCTATCACAAAACCATCCGGAACAAATTCTAATATGGCTATCAATTCATCACTAAAGTGACTTCTTTGGCTTTCGAGAAAGTCATTGTTTTGCTTTTCGGCCAAAACCTCCTCCATTTCCTCAAGAGTATAAGGTTCGGCAAAATCAATCAGATCATTTAACATCGATACTCTTATCTGTGACACATGGCTAAGGAAATCCGCATAAGGGCCTTTTTCCTCATCCAATACATCTGGAAGTGCAAACAACATGTCTTCGGCTTTTAATAAAGAATCTCGAACCCGAACAAGTTTGATCAAGCCCCCATCTAATTCTTCGGATATTTCAAATGTGAAAAACGCCTCATCGACAAACTGGGAATCAAGACCGAACTCAGTCATTGAATCCAGCAATTCGCTGATATGTAAAAATTGCTTGGGGTCAATTATGCTTAGATCATCAACATCCCAATTCTCTTTGTCGCTGATGGAATCTACCCACCAGTTTTCTTTGTCTCCAAGGCGCACTACACACCAATCTAAACTTGGTCCTGTTTTTTTCATTGGTTTGCGTTAAGATTCAATTCTTTTAAATGTCAACAACCTAGTTTTTTTGCCTCTAAGATTTTTCCCCATTATAACTTTCGAATAACAGACGCAAAACCTATTTAAATCTTTTCATGAGTTTATTTTATAAAACATTCATCAGACCTCTTTTTTTCAAACTTGATGCGGAATCTGCCCATGAATTAGTTTGTCGTAATTTAGCTCGTTTGGAAAAATCCAGTTTGGTCAAACGTCTCATCTTTAACGCACTTAGCTCAGGCAATCCACAAGTTGACCTTTTGGGGCTCTCCTTTCCCAACCATCTTGGCCTAGCTGCGGGGCTTGATAAGGATGGCAGGTTTCCGGGTATCTCATCTGCATTGGGTTTTGGGCACATTGAAGTCGGCACCGTAACTCCAAAGCCTCAGCCGGGAAATGACAAACCGCGACTTTTTCGTTATCCAAAGGATGAGGCACTTATTAATCGAATGGGCTTTAACAACGATGGTGCAAAAAAGCTTTGTGAGAGATTAAAGGCAACATACCCAAAAGGTAAAAGGACTTCACCTCTTGGAGTAAATATTGGCAAAGGCAAGGAAACGCCCATTGATGAAGCGAGCAGCGACTATAATTCCGCATTCGATAGCGTTGCCGAACAGGCGGATTACATAACTATTAATGTAAGCTCACCCAACACTCCTGAATTGAGAAAGCTTCAAAACAAAGACCACCTTGAATCGCTTCTAAAAGAAATCTGCAAACATCGAAACCATTGGTGTAAGTTAAATAAAACAAATGCACTGCCCTTACTTCTCAAACTTTCTCCTGACGAAAGCTTCAACTCTATTGAAAGAATAATAGGATCTGCGAGAGATCTAGGTTTCGATGGCGTAATTGCTACAAACACCTCGATCGGTAGAGATAATTTGAGTGATCCAGGAACTCATGAGAGTGGAGGTCTCAGCGGTAAACCGATTGAAAAGAGATCGGTCGAGGTGATTCGTTTTATATCAAACTTGACCAACTCACGCTTTCCCATCATTGGTGCCGGAGGTATACATGATACGGACTCTGCAATAAGAAAACTGGATGCAGGGGCGAGCTTACTACAAATTTATACATCCTTCATTTACGAAGGTCCCCTCTTTCCATCTATGCTTGTAAAATCGTTATCTCATAGAAAATCATTTTTTTAAAGCATTGATTGAGATTCTGTCGTCTTTTAGAAAGCAAAATGAAAAAATCATGAAAAAGGCATTTGTACTGATAATCTCTATTTTATTTTTAACCTTAATTTTTGGTTATGCGATTTTGTTTGAGGGAAAATTTGATGTCCTTGCATACAAATGGTCCAACTGGACGAGAAATAGTGAGACTCTTCCATTCAGTCCATATAAAATTAGGCGTGAGGATTCAGCATTCTTGCGATTTGAAGAAGCTAACCGAGTTGTTTTCCAAGATAATCACCTGTTTTGGAAAGGGACGGGTGCAAAAGCGCTTGCTGAACTAACTGTAAGCGGAAAACTTGTAAATCTTATAGTCAATGATGGGGGAGAAGGATACTCCAATCAAGTAATGGCTTATGTAGTGGGTGCCAATAATCATGAATTTAAACTTGGAGAAGTTAAGGTTAGCGAGGGGAGAGTTACAGATGTAGAGGTGCTCAAAGCGTCGATTTGGAGTCATACACCCGTTGCTTATGTTGGAAACGAGCTCGAGCCGTTTAGTGGAACTATTGAACAAAAGTTTCAATCCGGACAAATTATTGAAGAAACACCATATCTCTCAGGAAAAGTTCATGGAAAAATTGTAAGATATGAAGAGAGGGGAATACCAATATTTTCAAAAGAATACGATCATGGTAAAAAAGAGGGCACTCATATCTATTGGTTTCCTAACCCAATTGATCCAGTCGATTATGTACCAAAAGTGATGCAAGATGGGGATCTGATTCCAACACTATGGTTAAAGATTCAAAATGACGCTAAAGAAAAATTTGGTAAAGAATTTGGCAACCACAAATCAAACAAATGGGCGGTCAACAAATACAAAATGTCAGGAGGAAGTTTTCAAGTCCGACTTTTAGAGCATTGGTTAGACAACAAAAAACATGGTTTATTCGAGGGGTTTGATAAATTTGGCAACAAAACCTTTAAAGATGACTATGACAAAGGATTGAGAATAAAACACAAAACATTTGATAAGAAAAAATAATTGGTGCTCAAGGGGGGACTCGAACCCCCACGCCTTACGGCACTAGATCCTTAGTCTAGCGCGTCTACCAATTCCGCCACCTGAGCATATAGAGAATATTATTATTTTTTCATTAACGAAATGCAAGAATATCCTTTAAGATGAGGATCAAAACAATGAATGAAAATGAAAATATAATAGACTTATCCTCATTAAAAGGTTTTTCCCCGGAACCCAAATGGGGGGAACAGCCGGTACAAGGGGGTAAAAAAAAGAGTCTAGAATTTGAGCACAAACAAAAGCGGAAAGCAAAAAAAGGTAGATCAAATAAAGATAATTTCCAGAAGAAGGGTCATAAATATACTGAAAATCAAAAAATTACTATTTCTGTAAAACCAAGAATAGAAATAATAAATATAATTAAGGAAAAAATTAGAGTTGCTGGTATCTCCTATTCTATCAGGGAGATATGCAACACATTATGTGAGAAAAAGGAACGGTTGTGTATTCAAGTAGAATTTAAGACAGAAACAGATTTATTTATTATCAATAAATCTAGTGGGAAATGCTTTACATCTAAAAATGAAGCAGTTGATGATATAATATATAACCATGGTAAGGATTATATTTCGTCAAAGGTAGTTTCAGAATGCGAATTTAAAAAAGAATTTAATTATGTATTACAATGCAAGACTACAAAAAAATTATTTCCGCCTCCAAGCTTTCATTGCTTTGAAGATATAGTGAGAAACCATCTTTTTGAAAACGCAATCAACAAAGAATATAATTCCTATGTAAATAGCCTACTAAGAGTTAATGATCAAGAAGTAATTAATGATCTGCTAAAAATGAAAATGCAGACATTCGAATACCAAATTAATGTAAATAAGAAGAAGAAATATAGTTCGCTCGAAAGGCTGAGGTCTGATATGTTGGAAAATTTCCATAAAGACCTTTTTGCCACTAGAAAAAAAGTAGCAGTTGACTATTCAGTTTTAAGTTCTTTGCCGGCAAAATTTCAAAGAGATGCCGAACGATATCTATCTGAAAAAAAATTGTGGTCAAAAAAACTATATGTAAATTGTTTGTATCTTTTTAAGAAATCGAAGTATATTGTATATAAAAAAAATAATACAACATTTGTTTGTAATTCAGCAGCACGTGATTGCGACTCAACTATTTTAAATAAAAAGTCTGAACTGATTATAAAGACAATTTCAAATCTAGGAGATTCTCCAATCTCAATAAAAAATCTAATTTCGAAGAATGAACTTTCCTCACTTTCAACTACTGTGATTTTAAAAGAATTGAAGTGGCTTGTCAAAGAAGGTTATGTTAGGGAATTTAGTAATTCGACAATTTGTTTAGCCTAATTTTCTATTGTAGTGCAGATTTTCCTACTTTGCTCAGCATAGATGTGTTTTATGTTGATGATGATTTTTTGCGAGTTTAAGTCGAAAGGAAAATGAGTACACCATTCAAGAAGAAGTAACCACCTACCTTCAAGAAGTGGTTCTATTTCGCTGTAGAAAAAACTATTTGTGATTCCGTTTTTGTAAAAGTCGCAATGGATAAGGTTAACTTTACCATGATAATAGCTTACTTTTTGAAATGACGAGCTTGTTATATTTGGATGATCAAATTGTTTTGCTATATTTTTGCTGATAAATGTTTTGCCAGTCCCTAAGTCACCGTTAATATTTATTACAGAAGGAAGGCTTATTAACCTAGCAATAGAGTTACAATACTCTACAGTTTCCTTTTCAGATCTGGTAACGAAATCCTTCATTTCTAACTCAACATGATTTGTGTAACCATTACGATGTTGAACATTGAGTGAATATAAATTGGAAATATAGTTCTTCCACTGATCTCTCTTATAACGCACAAAAATATCGAGAGAGTAAATAGTGTAATATATGCATAAACGTTTTTATGTATGATTCCAAAAAGTATTGAGCAAATTATTGTCGATGGTAATATTCCTATATATAACTTCACTTTAGTGTATAGAATGTGTCTAAAATATAACTCTTCTATTATGGGTGCAACTATGATTGCACTTATGATAATATATAGTTTTTCCTTGATACTCCCTATTCTCAATAATGTTACCACGTTTTGCTCAACTGCTTCAGCTATAAAAAAGTTGCTCAATAATGAAACAGTATAAATAAAAGGCCAAATTAATAGAATATAATAAAGGGAAACCGATATCTTCTTTAAATTTTTTATCACACTATCTATACAAAATAAAGAACTGTAATTATTCTCAATTTCAGTGCGATAAAGATAAATTAGTAATAGTAGAATAAATAATTGATCTATTGATATGAACAAGAAAGAGCCTAATACGATTATTTCAGTCGTACTTATTTTTTCATTAACCTTTGCATATTTAACCTTAACAACAGATTTCTTGGATGTAACCCATGCAAATAAGCTTCCAGTGCCCATAATAACGGAAAGGGCGTTTTCTATCATGAGATTTTTGAATTAAGTGGATGAATACACGAGACTTCCATTTGCAAAAGTTTTTTCGACTTTTCCTTTGATAGTTTTAGCTGTAAACGGAGAATTCATTATTTCGGGGCATTCATCCGATGGGTTGTATTCCCAAACTTTTCGCGGATCGTATATAACCAAATCTGCTTTTTTACCCTCTTTTATAAATTCTTTTTCCAATCCCAAAATATTCGAAGGAGCGATAGTCATGGTGCGTGTAATTAAGCTCATTATTTGTTTTTCTTCACAATATTTTGATAACGCCATATGGGCAACTGGCAGTGCTGTGCTTAGCCCCAGTACACCACAAGGCGACAGGTCAAACTCGATGTTTTTTTTGTGATTAGGAATGGGTTGGTGACTTGAGCAAATTGCATCAATAGTTCCTTCGATTAAAGCTTCTAAAAGAGATATTCGATCCTCTTCCTGCCTCAGGGGTGGGGATGTCTTACAGTTTGTATCATAACCCAAAATCGATTTTTCCGTTAGTAGCAAATGATGAGATGTCACATCGGCAGTTATCCTAACTCCGTTTTGCTTTGCTATTCTTATCAGTTCAACTGAACCCCGGGAACTTATAGAGCTAAGATGGATTGGTGTATTTATGTATTTCGACAAAATTATTGCTCTTTGCACAAACATTTCCTCTGCGGTTCTAGGAAATGGCTTCAATCCCATCTTTAGTGCGACAGGTCCATCATGAGCGGCGCCATTCTTTGAAAGAGTGTACTCCCTTGGTAACTCTATCACGGGCAAATTAAACATTTTTGCATATTCTATTCCTTTGGCAAAAATTTCATTGTTTTGGGGACACCTTGGACAATCGGTTACCGCTACGATTCCCGCTTCTTTTAAGGAACCTAACGGTGCGAGTCTTTCACCCTCCGCTTGAGTGGTAATGCACCCGGTAGCATGTATACTGATATTTGATTCTTTTTTTACTGAATCTTTGATTAACCTAACTGCCCCAGGATTATCTGCCATTGTAGTAAAATCTGGCATTGCCAATAAAGAAGTAAATCCGCCTATGGTGGCTGAAAGGTTAATCATCTTAATATTTTCAGATGCAGTACTTCCAATATGGCATCGCATGTCGACCAATCCAGGTAAAATAAATTTATTTTGTGCGTTTATTTTTGTGATATGGCTGACTCTTTTATTGGGGGGGGGACTAAATAATATTTTTCCATCAATTATTAATAGATTCTTATTTTCAAGTACTACACCCTTATCATTTACATAATGACCTCCCTCTATAATGAAATTATTACTCATTTTATCTTAAGACATACAGCATAAATAAAGAATTGCCATCCGTACTGCCACGCCATTTGAAACTTGTTCTAAAATTAATGATCTAGAACAATCGGCCAAAGTTGAATCAATTTCAACTCCACGATTAATCGGCCCCGGATGTAAAATCAATGCTTTACTATCAAGGATTTTTTCATGATCCGAACTTAATCCAAATATTTTAGTATATTCTGACAACGAAGGAAAGTGTGAGGTGCTTTGCCTCTCGTGTTGGATTCTCAAAAGCATCACGGCATCAGCACTATCTAATGCATTCTCTAAATTATGAGTTACTTTTGCACCTAATTCCTCAAAGTCTTTGGGCACTAAGGTCGAGGGTCCTGCAAATGTAACATTCGCTCCCAATTTTGATAAACCCCACAAATTTGACCTTGCCACTCGACTAAATAAAATATCACCCAATATAGTTATGTTTTTTCCCTCTAGGGTTCCGAGGTTGTCCCTTAGAGTATAAATATCCAAAAGTGCTTGGCTTGGGTGCTCGTGTGCTCCGTCTCCTGCGTTTATAATTGGGACATCTATAGTATTAGATAAAAATAATGCAGACCCTGGAGAGGAGTGCCTTATGACGATTGCATCTGCCCCCAATGCCTGTATGTTCAACGCGGTATCGCGTAGTGTTTCTCCTTTTGTAAGGCTGCTGGAGCTTTCGGCTATAGATATAATGTCGGCACTCAAAGTCTTCGCCGCAACTTCGAAGGCAATCCTTGTTCTTGTGCTTGGCTCCATAAACAAATTAATGACACGCTTACCCCTTAGGGATTTCAACGAGCTACCTTTATGGGAAAGTACAGACTTAAATTCTTTTGCCTTATCCAGTAAAAAGATGATTTCCTCCGGGTTCATTTCCTCAAGTCCAAGCAAAGACTTTCGAGACCATACCTTCATTTCCAAAATGTCTCCTGCTTTAATTCGTTGAGGGAGTTGCCGGGATTTTTGTCGCTAAAATGTTTTGGCGGAGAGCCTGTTCTTTCGTCCAATTGAGTGAGTTTCTTTTTTATTATTCTCCTAAAAATTTCGCGTACCTTTTGTTTCATCCAAATGGAAGTAGGGGAGGCACTTGTATAATCCGCAGGTCCATTGTTGTGAACCCTGCCTCTTTCAACCAATTCACAACTCTGCTCAAATTCCCTTTCGCTCCTAGGGTCATAAACTGCATAAGCTTTGCCGCCCATTTGCTTAATAACCGCAAAAACTGGAACATCACTCGGGCCATCAGCTACATATATCATTTGATCAAACGGTACTCTACGGTCATCGTGTGGCATGGATGTATTAACATCGATAGAATGGTTTTTGTTTGCCCCCTTGTTTATCTCAAAAATAAATCTAGTTTTTATTGTATTATCAACAGACATTCCTACTTGAGAGATTTCCAAATCCACAGGTAAAGACAATTCTGTTTGGCTCATAAAATTGGGGGAAACCGGAGATTCTATAAATTCACAAGCAAAAACATCTTCGATAAATTGATAAATTTGACTACCCTTTATCATTGGAGCTAAGCCCGTGCTAATGATATAATGCTCAATTTTAAAATCGTGGTTTTTAAATTCTTCGTTATTAGCTATTTCAGCAAGATCTGCAAAAAATGTTGGGAGACCAGGATAAAGCTCCAATTCTGACCCCAACTCCATAAGCTTCTGATTGGTAAGCCCTCTCATTGGACCATTTTTTACATAGCTGAGAAGGTGGTTCAGGTAAATCGTATCTGCTGAAACTCGTAATCCTCTTTCCATATATAATCCTGGAAGTTGGTTCACCTCTCTCCAAAATAGTCCCTCATCTATTCCGTAGTACTCAAATAATGGTGTTTGCATATATCCCGGAATAAGCGTTTTGTCGAAATCCCAAACACAAGCCACTATATTTTGACCGTGAATTTGTCTGTGAGTGTTTTGCTGATTCAAATTGCGGTTTTTACTGGTTAGTGTTTTTGGTATAAGTTGTCTAATGGAAGAAATACCAAATATTGAACTGTTTCGGCAACGATACAATGAAATTGAAAACAAACTTTCGGACCCCATTGTTTTCAAAGATACAGGTTTGGCTTCAAATTTATCGAGAGAACATAATCGCCTGAGAACAATTATTGATTTGCATACACTGATTTCGCAAATGCAATCGCAAATAGTAGAAGCTACTGAATTGATAGACGATGAAGAATTTGCCGATACCGCAAAAGCAGAAATTTACCAACTTAATGGCCAAATTCGTTCTGATAAAAAAAAGTTGTTGCTTGCGATGCTACCCATTGACCCCGATGAGGGAAGAAATACAATCTTAGAAATTAGGGCAGGAGCCGGGGGTGACGAAGCATCGCTTTTTGCTGGAGATCTTTTTAGGATGTATTGTCGTTATGCTGAAAACAAGGGTTGGACAACCGAGTGCTTGGGTCAAAACATGTCGGACTCTGGAGGCTTCAAGGAGGTTATTTTTATCGTCAAAGGGAAAGAGGTTTGGACAAAGCTTAAGTTTGAAAGTGGTGTTCACAGGGTTCAGCGAGTTCCAGTTACCGAAGCCAGCGGGCGGATTCACACCTCAACGGCAACAGTTGCAGTATTGCCTGAAGCAAAAGAAGTTGAAATTGAGATTGATAACAGTGATTTGGAAATAAGCGTCTGCAGGGCAAGTGGCCCGGGTGGACAAGGTGTTAATACTACCGATTCTGCGGTTCAATTGCTTCATAAACCCAGTGGTATAACTGTATATTGTGCTGATGAACGGTCACAATTAAAAAATAAAAACAAAGCTTTGACTGTACTTAGATCTAGATTACTCAAGAAAAAGCAAAGTGAAGAGAAAGCCAAATATGCGAAGGAAAGGAGAGATCAAGTAGGCACAGGTGATCGAAGTGAAAGAATTAGAACATACAATTTTCCACAAAGTCGAATAACTGACCATCGAATTAATTACTCTGTCCATTCTCTAACAGAAACTCTTATGGGAGATATGGATCATTTAGTAGATATTTTGATTAGTGAAGATAGGAATGAAAAACTTAAAGAACTAACAGGCGTTGAAAGCTAAAGATGAGTTAACCATAATTGAGATCGTTAATAAATCCACTAATTTTCTTTCTTCCAAGGGAATTGAATCTGCCAAGTCCGAGGTAGAATGGATTTTATCTAGCGTTTTAGAAACCTCCCGGGTTCAACTTTACTTGGATCATGAGAATGTTGTGCCAAAGGACAAGGTAAACTCAGTCAGGAATATGGTAATCCAAAGGGGAAAAAGAACGCCGCTGCAACATATTCTTGGAAATACTATCTTCCTCGGGATGCCAATTAAGTGCGACAGTCGGGCACTTGTGCCAAGGATGGAAACGGAGCAAATGGTTGAGCAGATTGTTGATAAAATGAGTAATTCGCTTGATGGGCATGTCGTTGATCTAGGTACAGGAACTGGGGCCATTTTGCTTTCTCTTTGCAACACACTCGAAAATTCCACGGGCACAGGATACGATAATTCCCTGCAAGCCATAGAGTTAGCAAAGGAAAACCTTATTGGAAAAAAATGTGAAAAGAGGGTAGGATTTGAATTACTTGATTGGAATGAATTGACACCCGATGCACTGGGTACATTCGCAAATTTGGTTGTTTCAAATCCCCCTTATTTAACAGAGAGTGAATGGAGCGAATCCATGCCAGAAGTTAAAGAATATGACCCAAAGTCCGCCCTTGTAGCAGGAGAAAATGGTTTAGCAGACATAATTAGTGTTATTAAGATCAGCTCGACTTTATTAAGCAGAGATGGCTTATTAGTAATGGAAATTGGAGCAGGGCAGGCACATTTGATAGATACTACTGTTAAATCCTATTACACTCACTTCGAATATACAAAGGATTTTCTTGGCGTGAGAAGATTTCTATGGGCTTCAAAAACATCTAAATTTCCGTGGCAGAAGGCTTAATGGAAAAATCTGCAGCATCTCTTAAGTGTATCCAGTCCGAAACGATTCTTAAAGATTCAGTTAGTCTGATATCCAAATTTTCAGGAATTTTAAAGGTTTTGTTTTGGTCGAAATCTTGAACTAACGCTTCACCTCTTGCTTTAAGAGATTTAGCATTTTGCTCTTGGACGATGTTTAAAACAATATTTTGTTCCGGGTAAGATTTATCGGAGAGGGAATCATATAAATCATTTAATTCGTTGTTTTTAATTTCATCTGTTTTTCTCTTGGCTAACCTTTCCGAAAGATTCAACGAAATACTCTTTTCCTTCCTTTTAAATCTAAACCAATCGACACTTTTATTAAGATAATTGAATTCCTCATATGTGCTCTGTCTACGATTACTAATATCTTTGAGTTTCTTTATATTTTCACTTTGATAAACAAATTCATTTTGAGGTCTTCTCGATTGGACTGGTGGAATTGAGTCTGACTTCAAGGCAAAATCCAAGTCAGATTCTCCAATTGGTCTGTAGATATTAATCGTTGGCATTGAGATGTCGCTTTTCACTCCGTAGATTTGAGTGCTGTTTCCAGAGGGAAGATAATATTTTTGAATAGTAATTTTTGCAGCACTTTTCTTTACATTTGATTGACTAAAATTAAATGGTAAATTCATTTGTATGAGTGACTGAACAGTACCCTTGCCATGAGTAGTAGGGTCACCTATAATAATAGCCCTGTTGTGGTTCTTCAATGCACCGGCAACTATCTCTGATGCTGATGCTGAGAATCTTGACACCAAAATAGCTAACGGTCCGTTCCATGAAAGTTTAGGATTAAAATCAAATTTTTTACGGATACTTCCATCGGTATTTTTAACCTGGACTACAGGACCCCTTGAAATAAAAAGTCCAGCTAAATTTACCGCTTCGCTGAGATAACCTCCACCATTTCTTCTTAAATCCAAAATTATGCCTTCAATTCCTTTATTTTTAAATTTTGTTATAATTTCTTCAACATCATCAGTTGCTTTCGGACCATTCCCCGATGATCCATAAAATGATGGCAGTTCAACCACCCCAATCATGTTGATGTTATGTCCATTTTGGACTTGGTGGATTTTGCCTGAGGCTAAGTTTTCGGTTAGTTTAATTTTATCTCTTATGATACTAACAACTTTTGTTACACTTGGGTTTTTAGTAGGTCTAATTTCTAATCTAACAACAGTATCCTTTGGTCCTTTAATTAATTCAACAATTTTTGGAAGTTTCATGTCAACTACATCTATGAAATCGCCGTCCGATTGGGCTACCTTTAAAATAATATCATCTGCCTCTAATTCTCTAGAAGCTTCTGCGGGCCCACCCGGCAACAAACCAATAATTGTGCAATAACCATCTTCGTCGGAAAGCCTTGCTCCAATTCCCACAAATTCATTGTTCATTTGCTGGTCAAATTTTTCCTTTTCTTTCAAATTCATAAAGGTCGTGTGAGGATCAAACATTTGTGTTAATGCGGTTAAATACAACTCTTGCACATCACTCGCCTCAAATTCTTCTATATTCTTTTTCCATCTTGAATACCTCTTAATCAAAATTCTTTTGGACTCTTCTTTTGCTTCCGTAAGGTTTGAATCCGGAATGTCTTCAACGGTATTATTGCTATCCAATTGACTAATGGTTTCGTTTAGAAATTCAAATGTAATAAGTTTCTCCCATGTGTCTTCCAGAATATCTTCAGATGTCGCCCAATCTAGGTCGGTCCTGTCCGGTTCATAACTACGATTGGATTCAAGGTCAGGAAATTCATTTAAGTAATTTATAGCCCAATCAATTCTCTCTAAGGAATTTTTTTTGTAAGAATTATAAATTTCGAATCCTGGAAATAAATTACCTTGTTCAAAAAAAGTAACAAGGGTTGCTTCATAGGATTTTTTGAACTCTTCGACTTCTTTATTTATAAAATATAGTTTTTGCTTGTCTAGCTTTTCTAAATATTTGTCGACGAATGACTTACCATCCAAATTCTCAATGGATACTTTGCTGTAATGAGCCTTTTCGAGTGCTTCAACTAACCATTTTGTTTCATGTTTCATTAAGGCAGTTGGTGCTAAATCGGTAGCCGATTCAACATGGGTTATATAACCAATAACGATGGATACGGAAAATAGAAACATCCTTATTGAGTTCAGCGAAACGAGGTGACTTCTCATACACATAGATTGAATGGAAACCTACTTGCGAAGCAACCCTTTTGCTTTGTCTAAGATCTTTTTTTCTTTTGCTGTCAGTGACCCAAAGCCTTTCTCATTTATTTTATCGAGTATTTCGTCAACCGCAGTTTGCAATTTTTCTTGATTCGACAAATCCACTGAAAACTCACAATGCACTGTATTCTTTTTTTTCTTATAAAATTTTCTGCTTGAGCTTTTAACAAATTTAAAAGTGGGCAAACCACTTCTTGTTCTGATTTTGTAAAAGCAAAAAGTTCCCGCAATCATACCGCCTAAGTGTGCAGAATGAGCAACGTTGCCAAAACTTCTTAGTTCGCTAAAGATGAATCCATATAGTTCGAATCCAAGAACAGCACATAATA
>MDTA01184157.1_pt1 | contig 15253 bp, 14 predicted proteins | sample 811151 | NCBI WGS metagenome assembly MDTA01 (sample SAMN05326648, study PRJNA326480) | marine metagenome | isolation source: seawater | place: Indian Ocean: South | collected 2010 | reverse complement strand
TGGAGATGGTTCTCCGTGTCAGGACCCTTTTACGAACTGTCAAAATGCGTGGAGTTCTTACTGTCAAAACACATCGAACTGTCTAAACGCATATTGTGAAGCGTATTTTACAAATGGATACGTCAATAATGCTCCCTATTTGGACGAGAGTATCCAAATTGAATTGAGAAACGTATGTTCTAACTTGTACGAGAACGCACCCATGTCCACTCCATCTCCGGGTAGTCCATCCTCCAAAGTTTTACCAGAGAATTTTTATTCCATCTGTGGATGTTATTTACCCGATTCCGTATATCAACAATACGAGGATGAATATTATGTATCCGGACAACCCCTTGGATCAAATCAATGTTGGTACATGCCGTGTGCAACATCAAAAACACCAACGATCAATACATTACATTTAAAATGTCCCGATACTGCTGTTGCAACGTGTGTTCAACAAAGTTACCTTGATTTAAAAGCCAACGGTGGAAATATCGAAAATAATAATTTTACAGTCAACCAAACGGTTAAAAAATGTTCGACACAGATTTCTTTCGAAGAAGGGAGTACACCTGAAACAAGTACATTAGCCAATACGACGATGGCACCAACCAATTATAACTTTAGTCTTAATGACGTGGAAGGTGGTTTATCTGGATCCATCAAGATTCCAATTCGGTATTTCCCCCATGGTTTTGCATTAACAGTGGTGGTTACTTTTGTTTTTCTCGCTTGTTTAATTTTGTTTGGTTGATTTTTTTTTTTTTAAAATTATGGAAACAGTTATCAAATACCAAACGTTTGGCATCGGAGATGGATAATTTCTTTTTGTTGGTATATGTTTCATTGATAAAATTGTGTAAATCAATACAATACTTGATGAAAGATTGTTTTCCCTTCTCCAATGGGATACGAATTGGGTATTGTTGAAGATATTCTTGTAAATGTTGTCGACAACGCGAACACGGTAACAGAACCGTAAGAGACTGGAAAAAACGAACATGTTGTTGTACATCTTTTTTGGTTGGACACGTTGGAAAAGAGAATGTAAGACAATGTAAGAACAACCATGTATGTTTTCCCCAAATTTCAGGTGATTTCGAGTTGGACGATGTACAATGGGTTTTCATCCTTTGATACAATTCTGATAGAGGTGTCAATGGTTTATGAGGCTGATATATTTTCTCCATGAAACGATACAATTGATTCAAATAGGATGGAAACCGAAGGGGTGTTTGGTGAATGATGGTATGGATTGGTTTTTTTTCTACAAATAATTTGTAGTATTCTCTACATTCTTTAGACGGAAAAATATATTGTAGAGATGTTAAAAAATACCCAAGATGTTTTCGTTGTGATGGTGTTGGGTTTTTTGGATAATTTTCTGCGACACAATACAAAAAAATCCAAACAGATTCTTTCCAAACATGAACATTTTCATAAATACTTGACATTTATAACTAAGAAAAAAAAAAATAAATAGACTGTCATTTTTTTTTTCATTTAAATAAATTTATTTCTTCCAAGTAAAAGAAAAACTATGATTATTCAAGTTGATTCCTTATACCGTGATTATAATCTCTTTCCACACAACAGTGAATTTGAAATGATGGTGAACGGTCAACCATCCTCCAAAGAGAATTCTGATATTCGAGATACACATATTACATCAAATTATATTCAATATTCCTTTTCATGGATTGGAAATTCTGATGGAAACAATCCATATTCAAAAATAAAAGACGATACATTTTTGACAAAAATTATTCCGATTTCGGGTAACCAATGTATTGTCATTCCCGAGACGGACGAAATCAAGAAAAAAATAGAAACAATCAATTATTTTAACGGTTTATTGTTTTATAATCCAAAAACCAATCAAAGTGCAACGATTGTTTCGTATGACAAGGAATATTTTACAATTATATTGACAAAACCGGTCTTTCCTGAATTTTTTGCAAATTTATTGTACACGGACTGTGCTGATAAGATTCCTCAATTTCAAAATAAATTGGAAACTGGTATGATTGTAAACACCAGTTATCATGAAAAAACGAATTTGAATTTGTTAGGAGTGACGGAAGTGGAATTTCAACCACAGGACCGTTTTCTCATTTCGAAAGGTATAGTTTCGTCCATGATCGTAGAAAACGTCACGAAAAATTGGAAACGGAAAATCGAATCCGTTCAAGGAATCTTTCGACACGTTGTTCTTGAATCCATTCCCAACTACGATTCAACCGATTATTTCATTGTTTACAAGAATCCTGTACTACAACGTTATGTTTCAAATCAGAAATCGTTTCGAAATGGTGTAGAAAGTTTCACCGTGACAAGTATGCCATCCAATGATCCCGGAACCACTTTTACCGATGGTAATATTATTGTTCATGTGGAAAAACAACAGGTTTCTTTGGACTATCCAGGGAATCATGTTGAGAGGTTCAAAGAGTACGTTCTCGTCAACAACGTTGGAACATCCATTCAAATAAAAGTAACAAACGTTGGTTCGGGTTTTCTTACGACGGAAAAGTTGATTCCCTTTTCTCCCAAATCGATTGTCAGTGTTTTGAATCAACAACGTAACACAATTCAATATTATACTATTTTATCCTATCAAGACAAACGACTATACGTTAATTACGAAGTATACGACTTGGAGGAAATAGACGAAATCTTACCCATCTACCTCTATATTGTACCGTACGAGTCAATCTTTCCAAATTTGGTAGCACCTCTTATTGCCACGAACAACTTGGTATGTGTCGAAGCACAACTGATTTCTCTCACGTTACCCAACCTTCCGATATGTGGATACAATATTTTTCTGGCAGATATTCCATATGTCATGGTAAATTTTTCGAACAAACAAGAACAATACAGTAACCTATATAGTAACGTACCCAGTTCCGTCAATCATAATTTTGTATGTCCAATTGCGAATGTTCGTAACCCTCGGTTAAATTTTGTGGTGGTCAGTTGTAAAGAAAAAGCAATCTTTAAATTTTCCCCACGTGACACCCTTCAATTTCGTGTTTCTCTTCCGTCGGGGGAACGGTTATCGTACGTCAGCAATCGATTCCAAAACATCTTTTCATGTCCACCTCTGAATCTCCCCTTAAATCGTAACCATCAAAAGAATGAACCGTTGATATACCCATTTATCCTCAATTATGGTATCACTGCAGTCTTTGAGATTACAATTTTGTAAAAAATTGAATTCCTTGGACAATTTCCCCAGACACAGGTAGAAATGGCAGAGATATTATCTTTTCTTCGAGAACAAGATTGTCTTCCGAATGTTGGAACACCTTGGGAATATACGTTGGATACGTTATTTTCAGGAGTACATCTTGAAAATATCACCATTTTTCATATTATATTGAGTGGAAAGTTATTGAAAGAAAATCAATTTCAAAAAATGAAAATTAACATCAACATTCATTATCGTTGTGGGAACTGTAACCCATATTCGTTCTCCAAACACGTTGTGGGTTTGGAAAATGCGTTTTTGTGTGTGTTACAACTTGACAAACATGTTTCTAGTTGTTCGGAATGTTCACTACTCTTTGAAGATAAAGAAAATCGAAACATATGTAAGGACTGTTCCTTTTTTAAATTTCATCGGTCCTTTCATACTGATCAAGAAACGGTATGTTCTATTTGCCAGGAACCCGTGTACCGTTTCCGATTGGACTGTGGTCATTTTTTCCATATGGGTTGTCTTTCAAAACTAGATCAAGATCATTTACGTTGTCCCAATTGTCGACAACCGATCTCACAATCGTTTCTCTCGAAATATTTCATGTTTCCAAAAACCACCAGTCAGGTTTGTTTTTATCCAACAAGTGACGGATTCTCCGAGAACGAAGAGACATTCGTATGATTGTTTAATTCGGATTGTATTTTTTTCAGAACTACATTTTTTTGTACGGTTCCCTCGGAAATTTGATCCAAGATGGACTCTATTGTTTTTGTATATTCATAATTAAAAAAATACGAATGTTTTTCATACAAATACGAAAGGACTTGTTCTCCTAATTCCGATAAAATTAATTTTTGTGTTTCTTTTTGTTGTATGATTTCGGATGACGTTTTGACCTCACCGGACTGACAATTCCACTCTTTCGAAAGAAAGGGTCGATTGGATTCTTGTATCAAATCATCTTTTTCGACGTAACGTCGTTGTAAAATTTTGTGGACAAAGGACGCAAATGTCGATGGTCGACCAATTCCTTTCTTTTCCAACGAAGAAATAATTTGACTCTCGGATAAATAGGAGACGTAATGTTTTAATTTTTCCTGAAGTCGAATACGTTCCAATCTCCACGTTTTTGGTATGACTTCATTCGACACGGTCACTGTTTTGGATGGATCCAATCGTAGAAAACCCAAAAATAGATATTGTTGAATTTTTCGAACAAAAAAAAGAGTAGGTCGATGGGTATGGATTTTTATTTCGGTTTCCTTCACTTTGGCGTCCGTCATGAGGCTCTGTAATGTTTGTTTCAAAATCAATTTATACAACATGTCATCATTTTCTTTCTTTAAACAAATAGGTCGTATTCCTTCATGTGCTCCTTGTTTAGACGATGAAATTGTGGAATGAGAACGAACGTATTCTGTCCCGTAGGTGGATTCGATATGCTCTCTTGCTTTTTTCTGAAAGGTGTTGGACAATTGTATCGAATCGGTTCGATGGTACGTAATGAACCCTTGTTCGTACAAGTTTTGAGCACGTTTCATGGTAAAGGTTGGTGACCATTTCCAATAGGTGGAACAAAACTGTTGTAATGTACTCGTTTTGAACGGTTTGGGTGGATATTTGGAAACAATGGTTTCTGACGTATCAAACGGAAAGGATTGAGTTTTACATTTCTTGACAAAAATGTCTGCTTGACGTTCCGTGGAAAAGGAGGAGGTGCATTCAAACAATTTTCCCGAAAAGAAAGCAGTCATTTCAAAATGACTTTCATCAGAAACAGTATCTCGTTCATGTTGATTATCCAAGACTAATTTTAAAGTCGGTGTTTGACATCGTCCGGCGGATAACCATTTTTTTCCTAATTGAGAAGATACGAGGGGACTAAATGTGAATCCAATCCAACGATCCAAAATTTGTCTTGTAATCTGTGCATCAATCAAATGTGGATCTAAGACGGATGGATTTTGAAATGCCTGTTGTATTGCATGAAAACTAATTTCATTAAACCGTAAACGTTTGGTGCGATAAGGGTTTTTTTTCAAATAGGTACACAGATGCCATCCGATTGCTTCTCCTTCACGGTCATTATCTGTGGCAATCCATAATTCTACCGATGAATATTTTTGGAACGATCGGGAAATGGTTTGTATATATTTTCTCTTTTCCTTCATAATTTGAAAGGTGACGTCAAACGTGTTCGGATCGATGGAAACAATTTCTCGAAAATGTCCACAACAGCCACGTACATCAAAGGATAACGATGGGTTACTGGTTTCTAAGAAATACTTTATTTTTTGACATTTACTCGGTGATTCGACAATTACAAAATTCATGGTTGCGTTTTTTTTTTCATTCCTTTTTCTTACAAAATCAGTTTTTACAAATAAATACGTAATTAAATACATACAATAAAAAAAAGATGACAAAGACTTTCATGACACTGAAAACGGGAGACTCTTCTTTGAAAGGAATCATTTTGATCCACATGAATTGAAATTTTGGATAAACTGCACTAAATATCAAAACAGCCATAAAGAAAAGATTGATGTACATTTGAACCCGTCGATCGGGTTGTTTGTCTTTTATTTTTTTGGGAGTTGTTGGGTAAAGCCATTGAAACACATCTTTTTCGTCCGCACCAAGTGGGATATTATCGACAGGGAGTTCGTGTATTATTTCAGACATTGTATTTTCATACAGGATATAAATTCTTTTAAATTATTTTTTTTGAAAAAGTAAGCGAACAAAAATGAAATTGGTGATGAGTAGAATGAGGATAATAATAATATAATATACATCATATCGTGGAACAACGGGTGCTGTTTCGGAACATTGAACGTTTTGATTGGGTGGTTCCGGAAACGTCATGGAAATCGGGGTTTGTTTCCACGCTTTCTTTTCAATTTTATAGGTTGGAAAGATTCCATTTTCATCAATCGGTGACTTTTTTTCTTCTATGGGTTCAGGTCTATTTTCTTCTTGAAGTAGGTCAGGATCCATGTAAGGATTATTGCCATATGGTTTCATAATGTTTCGAATAAATTTATTTTTGATACGTTCGTCTAATTCTGGGTCAGAACTCATCATAATTGAATAATTTTATTGTATTCATAAAATTATTTTTTTTCTAGTGTTTCTTTATTCTACCAGTGTTTCAGGAATATTTGGAATCAAGACAATATAAACTGAACATGGATCTGCACTAACGACATCATTTACATCAATTTTACTCGAAACACTAATAATTTCAAGTTCTCCTTCGGAACATCCATCTAATTTTTCACCCTCTTGTCCACATCCTAAGTAAACTGTTCCGTGTAGTGATCCTTTTGGTATCTCCTCTCCTGGTGAAATGTGTAAAGGTGTTGGACAATTCGTGTTTTCACTCTGTCCACATTGTGGAGGAATGGATCCAATCGGTACAACGACTGAAGTAGTTTTTGCAAAGTAAGGTGTGAAACAATTTTCATAAACAGAATCAGGGACGTGTGTGATATTTAAACATACTGGATTGTTAATACACATTTGTCCTTGAATATTGGTGTAGTATAATTTTACTCCGACCCAGTATAAACTGGTTTGAGTACAACCAATAAACGATGGATCTGGATTTTCCTTGAGTGCTCCGTGTAACAATAAGGATACACAAACACATGGTTGCTCGGGAGTTCCTAAACAAAATGGTTGTGTTCCCATAATTTCTTGTACACCAACAAACGGAGGTACCGGTGGAACAGGACTTGCACAAGGATTTGGTAATTCAAATATGTTTGTCGGTGCATATGGACAGATTACGTAATCGTACACGGTCCTTTTATGTTCATCCTGGTAACTATTATAAAGACTAAATGTATACACTGCACTCAAAATACCGTCTGGTTGTAATCGGACATCTAATTTGAGAGTGTCCGGGTCGTTTGGATCACCACAACTTATAATTTCCGATCCACAGGTATAACCACCAAAATCCTCCATGGATTCACTTGATGTCGTTAATGTTTCGACAGCATCATATGGACTAATAATTTTTTTCGATCCGTTAATATTATTTTTAATGACAAATGCGAGAGATGGTAAATAGTACGTACTCGGCATTTCACCGAAAGCATCTTGTCCGCACCACGTCAGTCGAGTTGGATGTAAACGAATTTCACAATTTTTTTTGTCACAGTCAGGATCACTGGATACAGGTTCTGGACATCCTAATAAAAGAGGTGCATCGGGACCTACATCTGGATAATTAACGTTATTCATAATTTCTCCTGGAATTAAAAGATAACTTTTTTGTTTTTCATCTAACAAATTACATGGTAGTGCACGTGCGGAAGAAATGACAGACATTTTTTCTTTTTATTTAGAGAAAAAGATATTTTTTTTTTTTTAAAATTGATTTATTTTCGAAATTGAAACGGTAAAACAATCATGTCTACTTTATCCGATTTAAAAAAAAAATGTAAAGAGTTGGGTGTCAAATCAACCGGAACAAAAAAAGTGTTAACTCAACGTATTAAAGTTTCCCAGTTTCATGAAAAATTGGCACAATACGAAAAAATTCCCATTGTTTTCAAACAAATGGATCATGGACATTGTGAACAAATTATTCCCTTTCAAAAATTCTACTCCTTCGTATTACGAGACGATCGAATTGTCGGAAAAAAAGATTTACGAAAAAATATAATAAAACCACTTACGAAATCCGATATGGAAGAATGTAAATTACGACATCTTCCTTTTTTGATCCCTACCGTTATGGAAGGAGAAATACAATACCATCGTATAAAAAAAGTCGTAGAGGACGATTCGGATGATTCCGAACTGGAAATATAAATTATTTAAATAAAACAAAATATAAAATTTAAATGTCGTTACGAAATCTAATTCCGTATTTGAAATCAAAACAACATGAAATTGTAGATGTATTTGTCACGGATTCGACAATATGTTATCTTCGTTTGTTCCATGTTACTTCTAATAATTTTTTACTGATGGATACCTATGATCAGAAACTAAAAATAGATTCCTCCTTTACCGAACAATTCCCAACGACGATTATTCAAAAAGTTCAAGATTATGAAGAGGATTATACTGAAGAATTGATTCATTTCTACAACTCTTTACAACAAAATTTTCCAAACCAAATGAAACAGTTCATTTTTTTTTATGGGGACTACATGATGGAATCTCCTCATAAAATTTTTAAAATTCATCAACAACTCATCTCCTCAAGTCATCATCATCCCTACGTGTGTATTTCGTTAGAATGGTTTTATGATAATTTTGCAAAATTGGACCAACAATTACGTCCCTTTCAAAATCTTTTTTTTCTCAAAGTACATCAACTATTGAATCAGTTTTTGAACACATTCTCGAATCAAAATTCTTATTTTCAAACGTTTCGAAATCATTACACTGAAATTCAACAAAAACGAAAGACGTACGAAACCTTGATTAAATTATGTATTGAACTACAAGATCATTATCAGTCGTTACTTCAAAATTTACGAAAACAGGAGGATTATTCAAAAGTGTTTTCGATCTCCGAATCCGAAAGTCGTATTTACAAAAAGAAAAAACTTCGACAACAACTTCAAGAACTTCAACCACTCCGTGTGAAATCACGGTCTACCTTATTGTCCTATCGTAATGACCTTTTTTATCATGAAATTATTTTCATCTTTTTTGTTCAAGAAGTCCAAAAACATTTGTCTCGTCTTCAATCCATCCAATTTGAATTTGAGACCAAAATTCAAAAATAATCGACTTCAAACGCGGATGGTTTGGAGAATTTTTTTTTCAATAGGTTTTGGATTTGTTTCCAATCTTCAACTCCATGTACCAATGCACCCGGATCGTCGTATTCAATGTTATTCTGAATATTGATAAATTTTGTGTCTCGATCATGTTCCAATGCTTCTATTTCCACCGTATTTCGACGTAAATGACTACATTCAATCATTTTACATCCAAACTCTCCTTCCACCACGACTGCTCTATTTTTCCACAAATAAAAATATTTTCGAAAAACACTCATTCGTGCAATATTCTGATTGTGTCGAAACTTTGATCGACTTGTGTCTTCGTGTAACGACCAATTGTTTACCACTAGAGTGGACAAAAAGTCATCCAAATCCTGATTGACAGATTTTAAATTAGGAAAGGGAGCGTGGTGAACAATACGAATGGTATCGTACTTTGTTCCCAGATACTGTTCAATCAATTTCCCATTCCATTCCATCATGGTCATAAAATCAAACACCTCTGGAAATTTTGGAGGTTCAATCCTACCATCGTAACATTTTAAATTTGGAAACGATGGTGGGTCTAATTTTGACGATGCACTTTCAATCGTACGATTAGTTTTGGTAAAGAACATATCTTCCGTCACCGGATTCCACAAAAGAATATCGTCATTAAAGTATATATATTTCTCCGATAATCCTGGAATACAATGTAAGTAACTCTCAATCACAATAGAATTAAAGGTTGGTAAATACTTTATGGGTATAATCTGACTATGAGTAATTATTTTGATTCGGGAATTGGTTTCGTTCAACCATTGCGGTTTTTGTCCATCCTTGACGACAATAAAAATTCGTCGACACCATGGCATATATTGTTCCACACTTCGTAGTGAATATTTTAATTCCTCCATGTCCTTGTACATCATTGGCATTAACCGACCTCCATGTTGTTTCATTTCTTCTTCCAATTGTTTGTCGTAATCTACCCATGTATACACGACATCCACTCCATTTTCAAACCTCTCCAACGATGACGTGTCCTTGAAACAAATATAAATGATAAATAACAAAACTACTAAAATCAATAATATTTCCATCTCGTCTTTTATTGTACTAAAAAAAAAAATAAGAATTTAAAGATTATTCATTTTATCATCTAAAAAAAAAAACCTCATGCTTTTTCTTCGATCCATTGTTTTGTTATCTCTTTCTTATGTTTGTTCCTCCACTTTCATACCGTCACAACAGTATTTTAAATTTCGTAATTTGACTCATCATTTCTTTTCGGAACTGAAAAATAAAACGTGTACCATTCCCTTATCATGGAAACAACATTAACGGTGTCGTAACGGACATCGGTTCGTAATGTGTCCTTTTCGATGACATGTAAAACATCGGTTGGACAAGGTAAGATACAGTTTTTTTAAGTTTTGGTTTTTTACCCGTTTTGGAACCTTGTAAAGGAAATAGTTGAAACTATCATTGTCGTTTGCCAGTTGGGATAATACTTCCAGATCTTCAACCCTTATAGTGACTTTTTCATTTGCTTTACGTTCTAGAGAAACCAGTGTCATACGTTCACATTCCTGTCTCGAAAGAACAAGAAACGACCCAAATGCGGGTTTTTTGTTTTCTCGATCAACGATGACTCTACGAATCTCATCCAGACATTGATCTTTCTCGGATTGAAAATATTTTACTTCCACCCAATATTTTATAGAGTAGTCTATATTATTCCTTTGTAAAATGTCAGTCATCGCAAAGAAAAAGGTACAACGCTCTCTATTTTTTTCATCGTAGTGTTGTTTTCGTTTACAGAGATTCATTGTTATTCCGTGATACCGAATGGTTTTAGAGGTAGAACCTAAATTGTAACGAATCTCGTGAGTGTATACACAATAATACATTCTTGTGTTGTCTATGGAAACGTTTTAAAGAGATACATCCGATAAGTTATACGTACGGACAAGTTGTAAAAATAAATGATAAAAGACATCAACCACAATTCCGTTCCCACATAGTTTATGGATTAAACCATCTGAAACGTTATTTTTTTTTAACAATTCGTAATCCTTTTCCGCCAACCCCATCATACGCCATCGTTCAATTGGTAAAAGTTTTCCTTGAATCTCCCAAAAATGACAATCGTTTGCCGTGGTAAAGGTTGGAGCGTTTCCATATATACTGTACACTCGATGTAACGTAAAACCGTTTCGAAACACGTTTGGATACTGAGATGTTCCGTCAAACACTTTTCTCAATCCGTGATTGGAACGATATTGTTTTTGATATTCGTTACTCATGTAAGGTCGTAAACGTTCACTACAAGATCGTTTTACACGATTGTTCGATTCCAAGTAATTTGATACGTTTGTCGTTAATGGAATGGTGTCAGGAAATTGAAACGGTATATCCGAATCTCGAACACACACCATAAAAAACCGTTCTCGATTTTGAGGAATTCCATAATCCTTCGAATTTAATATCTGACTATAACAACGATACCCAATATCATTCATTGCATTCATCATAATTTTTTTTCCATCAAACGTTTTACACGTAATGTTTTTTACATTTTCAAAAATAACAAACCGTGGTAGAATTCTTCGTACCAACATCATGGATTGTTCAAAAAGTCCACCATTTTGTTTGTCTTCAAATCCTTTCTTTTTTCCCTGAATGGAAAAGGATTTACACGGGAAACTAGACACAATCAAATCAATATCATCATTACCATCTTGTTTCAATTTCTCCACGTAGTCGTCTTTGTTCAACAAGGTAATATCACCAATATTCTTTTCAGACGGTTCTTGATGAACCAATTCAAAACATTTCGATATTTTCTTGTCAAATTCACAAAAATTAATCAACTCTACATTCGGTAAAACTCGTTTTATGGCACATTCTTGCATTCCTACCCCACTAAACAAAGTAATGATTTTCATGTTGTATATTTTTTTCTTTACAAAAAAATATTTATTCAATTTTTGATTCAATACATGTACGATTCGACATGAGAATAATTCGTAAATTGAAAACGATGGTCCAATCCGGTCGATCCGTAAATCATCCGTTTGTATATGAGTTCCAAGAACCATGGTTCATACGTTGTAAACCCGGATCCACTCATGCCACACACGACAACGAGATTGGTACCCATTGGAACCACGAGGGGTAAAAAATTGGGTGTAATGTCCACGGTACATTTGTATTCTTTTGAAAATGGAACACCAACCTGTTCACAGGCCTTTTTCAATTGTTCCGTGTTCGTCTCCATCCAATTGTAATTGGACCGTTGAAAAATGGGAAAAAAATCCACCATGTATTTGATTGGTGGTAAAAAATCAATTGTTCCTTTCATACCACAACCAATTTTTGTAAATGTCGGGAAATGTTGAACGCTGTATGAATCCGACCACATGCTAATGTACTCCTTTTTTTCCATGGTTGGTTCGATGATAGTATATGCTAAGGACACCCCCATGAACGGTAAATCAAAAAACCGACGTGTTTGATTTCCAACACTTAGTAAAACTTTGTCATCTTTTGCAATCGGAACTAATGTTTCATCGGACAATTCTAGGTACTGTAAACGATTTTTGGACCAAATCAATTTGGAAACTGCACTACGGTCATTCCATTCCACCCTTTGTTTCAAAGTAACAACGGAATCTTTATGAAAACTATCAAAGTCAAACAAAAAATCACGACTATCACAAACTAAATTATGTTTTGTAGTCAATTTAAATTTTGACACGGACTCTTCTTTGGATAGAAAATAACTATCGGTGTTGGTTTGATTTTTCCACGAATCCCATATTCGTTTTCGATTGTCCGAATCGGTAGAAATGATCATTGGTCCTCGCACCATATATTTTGAATCAATGTTCATTCGTTCCAATGGTAATTTTAACCGATCTTTTTGTTGTAAGGTTACTCTCCTCATCCAACCCCATGGATGTTGTTGAAAGAACCCGGTTTGTGGATGTTCATAAACACATACGTTATAGCTTTTCGATAGTAACAATTTCGAAAAAGACATTCCGACTTGTCCACAACCAATCACATGAACTTTTTTCATACCTTTTTAATTTATGTTTTCTACTTGTTTTTTTTTCATTTTTTTTTTAACGATAGATTTATTCTTTTGTCTATATTCATAAGTTCCAAACAATAGTATACTGAACGATATTTACTAAAAAACTTTACAAGGTGTAAAAACAAGTGGTTCGTATCTTCACTAAACATCAAATCACTACGTCGAAAGATAATAAGACGTTAAAGCACAACCTCCATCCGTCACAGGAAAAAGAGGTTTCTCATTTGAATCATATGAAATGTGACAAAACTTTCCATGAGAATCTTTTTGGAATAAATATTCCATGGATTTCAAGTCGTATGTATTACCATCCGATCCCGTTACAGGTGTGTTGATGTAATTCCCAAATAAATCGTAACATTCTTCCTCACTTCCATCCGTTGAAATCTCTGTCTTGTGAATCTTGTCCAACATATCAATGACATCGTCTTTTCGTCGTTTTCGTTGATAAGACATGACATGTCCATATTTTTTCTGGATAAAATTCATAATCTGTGTGGTCCCATACCCTTTCAATTTTTTTCGATTTCGTGTTTCCAAATACGACAACATATCAAACTCAACTCGTTGTTCATCCATATCTTTGATAAACTGATTTTTTTCCCATAATCCTCGTGTCTTTTTATAATTACAAAACGTTTGTAATGGTCCCGGACATCGTTTTGACGTGTAAGTATATTCATAAGTAAATAGATTCAAATTTTCGTAATATTCACCTTTACCGTGTTTCATCCCGTTTTTCATTTGTCCATTGTAAATGTTACCGTTTTCATTCAAAATTCCGTATCCATCTGGAAGATTATTTTTGTAGTACCCTTCATACGTGCGTTCTTGACTATGTTCTTTCCCGAAACCACTTTTTTGACCAAACTCGTAAACACCATCGAAAATAATACGGTTTTTTTCTCGAATAATGACAGGACCATGTAACACATTTTCAAACCAATTTCCATCTGTCGTTCGTCCGTTTTTTTCTTGGTACACACCTTTTCCATGCATTCGTCCGTTATAAAAAAATCCTTCCATCGAATCACCATTTCTCAAATCCATCCTACCGTATCCGTACGGAAAACATGTTGCATTTTCAAGAAAAAAAACATATCCCGTATATTTTGATCCATCCTTCATTTTTTTTCGACATACATATTTTTGAGAAGAATGTTTTTCTAATTCATCATATTTTACATCTAATAATCGATCCACTAATGTATTGGTATCCCCATTCGTATTCACATGTCTATCATCACACATGGCTTGAAGATATTTTTCGGGATTGGTAGAACAAGAAGCGTTTCTCAGTATTAATTTACGACGAATCTTTCGAATTTTTTCTTTTTTATGAAGTTTCATTTTTTGGATAGTTGAATCTTACTTCTATTTTTTTTTTCAATTTTTTTCATTCTCAACGTATAGTTTTCCTTCCCCTGTCATGGAACCGTCTACACATCAAGAACAACGAAATCTATGTTGACCAAAAGATTTTAGGTACGAACGATAACGTAAGAACCATCCATCACCACAATAATACATGAACTTCCAGGGACAACTTTATATTTTCTCGTATTTATTAAACCAGTAAAATTATCCATTGTACTCGGAGTTTCAATAATCAAATTGACAGCACTATAATTTTCAGACGGGATATTTTCTTGTTGATTGACAACGTAATAAACGGTACAATTTTCAATGAAATCCTTCTTCATATTGTGGTAAGCAGGTAGAACAACATTCACAGAAGACGTAAAATTAGAAGAATAGGAAAGTACAAACATAGAACTAGGAGGAACAATATAGTTTGTGAAATCTTTGATCGAATTCAACGTGATTTCAATTAGTAACGGTCCATTTGATGGATCCGGTTGGAGAGTGGACTCGTTTGGATTTATCGTGACTTGTGGACCTTCTGTCGTTGCAATCTGTGATGGCAAACCCTGCCGGAAACTAGACGATAGAACAGTCCATCGTTGATTCAGTAGTATAACAGATATACTATGACCTGGAAATACTGTTACCGTTTGGGTATTGGCAACGCCCATGAATTTATCAAAGGTAGCATACATTGGACAAATCACATTCAAGGTGTTTATTTCATTGACGTTAAAAATATAGTATATGGTACCGTTTGTCACCGTTCCGTAAACAGGTAATGTGAAGCTTTGGTTTCCCATTCCTTTCAAAATGTTTGGTAATATAAACGTTGTACCAGAAGGAAAATACTGATTT
>MDTA01057231.1_pt1 | contig 15256 bp, 9 predicted proteins | sample 811151 | NCBI WGS metagenome assembly MDTA01 (sample SAMN05326648, study PRJNA326480) | marine metagenome | isolation source: seawater | place: Indian Ocean: South | collected 2010 | reverse complement strand
GTCATCGAGCACCACGACCGACTTGCCCCGCTCGTACGCCGCTCGACCGGTGGAATCGATGCAGATCGACGTCACCGCTCCGGCCATGACCACGTTCTTTGTGCCGTGATCGGCAAGGACGCGCTCAAGATCGGTCTGCGTGAACGCGTTGAGCCCACGCTTGCCCGGGACCTCGATGATTCGATCACCGTAGTCGGACAGTGCTGCAATGGTCTCCGCCCCGGTGGTGCCGGCCTGGAAAGCCTTGGCATCCTTGATGGCGCGGAGGATGCCACCGGACTGGGTCACTTCGGCGTAATCCGACGAGAAGATGATCGGCGTCGTCACCATCAACATCTCGGTGTCCTTGACTGCGTTGATGAGCGTGAGGGTTCGCGCAAGCACGTCGTCGACGTGCCCTCCATCCTGCAGCACTGGCCGCAGAATGCCGTCGGCGGCGAAATAATCGTTTTGAAATCCGACCAGGATCAGTGCGGTATCGGCTGGTGACACAATGTTCCCCTTCATCTACGAAACTGCGGTGTGTGAACACCCATACTGTAGCAGCCTTTGTCCTGCATTCGATCGCGGGAATCAGTGATCCAAACGGCCTTTGCGGATCGCGACACTCAGCAACGCAAGGTCGGCCGGACTGACACCCGCCAACCGACCGGCCTGCCCCAGCGTACGAGGCCGGAACTTGGCGAGTGATTCCGCCGCTTCCGCCCGAAGTCCCTGCACACCTGCGGCATCGAGCCACTCGGGAATGCGCCGGCCATCGGCCTCGCGCTGCCGACGGATCGCTGCATCCTGCCGTGTGATGTACCCCTCGTAGCGCATCGACGTCATCACGCGTTCAACCAGCACGACATCATCGGCCTGGAGGTGGGCGGCGATTTCACCCGGCGTGGAGTCCGGCTGCATGACACGCTTCCGCAGTGTTTCGTAGCCGGCGACCTTCATCGACTCGATGGAGGCATGCAGTTCGTTGAGCCTCGCCTCGCACCGCTGCCACCGCGTCCAGCGGTCTGCGCACACCAGTCCCAACGAATGGGCCAGCGGCGTCAAGCGGGCATCCGTGTTGTCGGCCCGCAGCATGAGACGATGCTCGGCCCGACTGGTGAACATTCGATACGGCTCGCGCGGCGTCTTCGTGACGAGATCATCAAGCATGACGCCGATGTAGGACTGCTCGCGACCGAGTCGAATCAGATCGTCGCCGCCTGCGAACCGGGCCGCGTTCAGGCCGGCCACCACACCCTGGCCACCGGCTTCCTCGTACCCGCTTGTGCCGTTGATCTGCCCAGCGAGAAAGAAGCCGCGAATCGACTTGGTCATGCAGGTCGCGTCGATCTGGTGTGGTCGCACCATGTCGTACTCGACGGCATACCCCCAGCGAAGAATCTCGGCATGCTCGCACCCGGGCATGCTGTGGACCAGCAGTTCCTGCACATCCACCGGCAGGGACGTCGAGATCCCGTTGCAGTAGATCTCCTCGGTGTGCAACGTCTCCGGCTCAAGAAAGACGTGATGGGACGGGCGGTCCTCGAAGCGAACCACCTTGTCCTCGATGGATGGGCAGTAGCGTGGCCCGCTTTCAGCATCGACCTGACCACTGTACATCGGGGCCCGATCGAGATTGGCGCGGATGACGTCGTGCGCCGCCTCCGTGGTTCGAGTGATTCGACATTCCACCTGCTCAAGCCGCGGAAAGCGACCGCCCGGCAGATGCGACGGCGTCAGGTCGCTGAACGGGACCGGACACTCGTCGCCACACTGCCCCTCGAGTCCATCCCAATCGAGACTGCCACGGCGCAGCCTCGGCGGCGTTCCGGTCTTGAGTCGACCGAGTTCGAAACCCAGCCCTTGCAGCGTGCCGCTGATGCCGTCGGCGCTCCCCTCGTCGACCCGGCCACCTGGTGTTTGACTGGACCCGGTATGCATGAGCGAACGCATGAACGTACCCGTGGTGAGCACGACGGCGTCCCCATGCAGACGAACGGCATCGCCGTGCACGTCAGCCGACTCCGGCTCCACGGGATAGATCGACCGCGGCACCTGTGACGGATCATCATCGTCCCGATCAGCACGCGGACGCACGATGCCGCTGCCCGGAGGCAGCAGGACACCGATGACCCGACCATCCTCGACCAGCACGTCGTCCACGGTGCCCGCAATGACATCGAGGTTGTCCGCGGTGGCCAGCAGCCGTTGCACTTCCACCCGGTACGCTTCCTTGTCCGCCTGCGCACGCGGACCGCGAACCGCCGGCCCCTTCGATGTATTGAGCATCTTGAACATGATGCCCGAGGCATCGATCGCTCGTCCCATCAGTCCGCCGAGCGCATCGATCTCTCTGGCGATCTGCCCCTTGGCCAATCCTCCGATGGCCGGGTTGCAACTCATCATGCCCGTACGCGACGGATCCATCGTCACCATCGCGACGCGTCCGGTGCCGCGAGATCGCAGCACGGAGGCAGCAGCCCATGCGGCCTCGGTGCCGGCATGTCCGCCGCCGATGACGATCACGTCATAGTGCAGTGCAGTACACATGGGAACGGGACCGGGAGGGTCAGGTGACCTCCCAGGTCTCCTTGCCTCGGACCAACGACTCAAGATCCTGCCCGCTTCGAGCGGTTCGGGCGGCGTCGACCTGGGCCTCGACTTCCGAATCGTACGAGGGTACATCCGGATCGCAGTAGAGCACGCCCAGCGGCTCGGGGAAGTCAGGACAACGCATTCGGGTCAGCATCCACGCCTGCAGACGGTTGCGCTCGTCGTGCACCATGCAGTCGGCTTCGCTGAAACCGTCCTCGAACCGGATGACTTCGAGTTTGCCATCGGCGAAACGGATCCCCTTGTCCCCCTCCTTGCCGAAGACCAGCGGCTCGCCGTGCACACACATGACGGTGTTGTCCCAACGAGTCTCCTTCTGCGACGCATAGAACCACGCCTCGTGATTGAAGATGTTGCAGTCCTGGTAGACCTCGATGAAGGAACAGCCTCGATGCGCAGCCGCCCGCTGCATGACCGGCGTCAGGTTCTTTGCGTCGATGTCGATCCCGCGGGCGATGAACGTGGCGTCGGCGCCGAGAGCAAGCGACAGCGGATTGAGCGGCGAATCGATCGAACCCTCGGGCGTCGACTTGGTGACCTTGCCGGCTTCACTCGTCGGCGAGTACTGCCCCTTCGTCAGCCCGTAGATCTTGTTGTTGAGCAGGATGATGTTGACATCCACGTTTCGGCGCATGATGTGGATCGTGTGATTGCCGCCGATCGACAACAGGTCTCCGTCCCCGGAAACCAACCAGACATCAAGCGCCGGATTGGCGAGTTTGATGCCGGTGGCGAATGCCGGAGCACGACCGTGGATCGAATGCAGTCCGTACGTCTCCATGTAGTACGGGAAACGGGCCGCGCACCCGATCCCCGACACGAAGACGAAGTCCTCCTTGGCCTTGCCGAGCGTCGGCAGCGTCTTTCTGACTGCGGCCAGTACGGCGTAGTCGCCGCACCCGGGACACCACCGTACATCCTGATCGGTGGTGAAGTCCTTGGCCTTCAGCGTCGGCAGTTTCACCGCCGGCTTTGCGGATGAATCGCTCATTCGCCCCCCCCGTCGATGATGGCTTGGATGCGATCTCGCAGGTCATGGACCTGGAATGAACGCCCCTTGATCTCGGTGATGGACACGACCGACTTCAGGAAGGCCGCCCGCAGGAGGTGCGCCAACTGCCCGGTGTTGTTCTCCGGCACGATGACCGTGTCGTAGTGCTGCAGAATGGATTCGAGATTCGAGGGGAATGGATTGAGATGGCGGAGATGCGTCATGGCCACGTTCAGGCCACGTCCGCGAAGTTCGGCCACCGAAGCATGGATCGCTCCCCGCGTACTGCCCCATCCGAGCACCAACGTCTTGGCCCCATCCGGGTCGTCGACCTCGAGTTGGGGAATCATGTCCGCGGCACGCTGCACCTTCTCCTGGCGCGTCCGCACCATGTGCTCATGGTTGTCGCTGTCGTAGGACACGTTGCCCGTCACATCCTGCTTCTCAAGTCCGCCCACACGGTGCTCGAGTCCCGGTGTGCCGGGAATCGCCCACTGCCGAGCCAGCGTGGCCGGATCACGACGGTATGGACGGTACTGCTCATCGCCTTCGGCCGGTGCCGTCGGATGTCTCACCTCGATGGGCTTGATCGCATCGAGATCGGGGAGCCGCCACGGTTCGGCCCCGTTGACGATGGACCCGTCGGACAGGAACACCACGGGGCACATGCAGCGAATCGCCAGACGCACCGCCTCGATGATTAGTTCAAAGCAGTCGGACGGGCCGCTGGGCGCAATGATGATGCATGGCGCTTCCCCGCTTCGGCCGTACATCGCCTGCAGCAGATCGGCCTGTTCGGTCTTGGTCGGCATGCCCGTCGCCGGACCGGCACGTTGCACATCCACCACCACCAGCGGCAGCTCCAGCATCGTGGCCAACCCCATCGCTTCACCCTTGAGCGCCAGTCCCGGGCCGGATGTCCCCGTCACGCCGATCTGGCCGGCGAAACTGGCTCCGATCGCAGCGCAGACCGCAGCGATCTCATCCTCGGCCTGGAAGGTCCGGATGCCCAGATGCTTGAGATTGCTGAGCCCGTGCAGCAGATCCGATGCGGGTGTGATCGGGTATCCCGCGTAGAGGATGTCCGTGCCGGACTTGGCGGCCGCTGCAGCGAAACCGAGCACGGTTGCCTCGGCTCCGCTGATCTTTCGGTAGGTGCCGGGTGCCAACGACGCCGGCGCCACGCAGTACTGCACCGGAAAGACTTCTGCCGTCTCACCGAAGTAGTACCCGGCCTTCAGCGCCGCGATGTTGATTTCCGCCACACGCGGAAGGTTCTTCTTCTTGCCGAAGTAGTTCTCGACGTAGTCGATGGTCTGATCAAGTGGCCGGTCGTACAGCCAGTACATCAGTCCAAGGGCATACATGTTCCGACAGCGATCGACGTCCTTGGCCCCCATCTCGGAATCGGCCAGAGACTAACGCGTCAATCGACTGATGGGGATGGGCCTGAACTGGTACCGCGTGGCGAGGGCTTCATCCTCCAGCGGATTCTCATCTTCCGGATACCCGGCCTTCTTGAGATTGACCTTCGTGAACTCATCCTCGTTGACGATGACGACGCCCCCGGGCTCGACATCGGCGATGTTCATCTTGAACGCCGCGGGGTTCATGGCCACCATGGCGTTGACGACGTCCCCCGGTGTGTGGATGTCGTGCGACGCGAATTGGACCTGAAATCCCGAAACGCCGAAGGTGGTGCCGCGGGGCGCCCTGATCTCGGCCGGGAAGTCGGGGAAGGTCGCAAAGTCATTGCCGAACAACGCCGAGGTGGTCGTGAACTGACCACCGGTCAACTGCATGCCATCGCCTGAGTCACCGCAGAAACGAATCGCGACCGCATCCAGTTCGACTGGCGTCTTCGATGGTTCCGGTGGTGCGCTCTGGCTGCTCACAGCATTCGTCCTGGCGAATCACAGGACGGCGATCCGATCATCGCCGTTCCTGATATTCAAGCCATTGTACGCCGTCTGGTGCCCTTTGGGGGCCAGCACCGAAGGGTCAGCGAGGGGGCAGCCCGCCGCCGGGCCCGCGTCGTCCCCAGATGTTCATCAGGATCGCCATGTCGGCGACATCGACCTCGCCATCCCGGTTCATGTCGCCAGCCAGTGGCTTCGGACAGAACGCGGCCATGACCTCGCTGCACTTCGAATTCGCACCAGCCCACACCCCACCGGCGTCTACACATGGCCCCTCCTCGACTTCGATGCACGACCCGCCGATGCAGCAGGCCCCCTGCGGGTGCGCCACACCCAGCAGGTAGCCCCCGCCGGCGATGTCGTCATTGTCCGTCTGGAACCGACTGGTCCCGTCTTCGACCAGCGTGCCGCTTCGATAGCCGTGGTAGATCGCGCCACCCTTGTATGTTGCGGCATTGTTGAAGAATGTGCAGCTGGAGATGGTCGGCGTGCTGTCGTAGTTGTAGATGGCCCCGCCGTTGTAGGTCGCAAGGTTCAGCGTGAAAGTGCAGTCCCGGATGATGGCCGGACTCTGGTTCGCGTTGTAGATGGCTCCGCCTGCATAGCGTGCGCCGTTCGACTCGAACACCACATTTCCAAACGTCGGCGTGCTGGAAAGGCAGAACACGGCCCCGCCCTTCTCCGCACTGTTGTTCACGAATCGACACCGTTCGACCAGTACGTCCGCACCGTTGCCGAGATACATGCCACCACCGTTGTAGGTGACGCTGTTGCCGCGGAACGTGCAGTTGCGAATGGTCGGCGTGGCCGCCATGACGACCATCCCGCCACCAATCGATGCTTCTGCTCCATGGAAACTCGAATCGCCAGCGCCACCGGTCAGCGTGAACCCATCGAGCACCGACGATCGATCTTCACCGGACACGAATCGAACGACGCTTGCATCGAGGTAGGACGCATCGATCAGGGTCGTGGCCGCCGTGTCGGCGGACTCGACCGTGATCGCCTTGCCCTTGAAGTCGATGGCCTCGCGGTAGGTCCCGGCCGCAACCAAGACTCGATCGCCGGCCTTGGCCGCATCGATTGCCCCCTGGATCGTCGGATGCTCTGCGGGAACATGCAGTGTGCCGGCCGATACCGCCCCTGCCTGCACTGCGACCACGGCGATCACGGCAGCCCACCACGCTGCCGCCCGCCGACTCTGGCCAGTCAGTACATGACCGTGTCGCATGCCAACCATTCCTTCCAACTCATTCAAGCACGCCCGAGCCCAGTGGCCTTAACGTGCTTATTTCAAACGTATTACGACTCCTTACGTGTCGCAAATCACTCCAATCAGGCCCGAAGTAGGCCCTCATGAGTCAAATACGTCACTGAACTGGGATCGGTTCTATCTGTATTGACGTTCAGCCGAGAATCGCAGTTCAACCTGCAATTCGGCCATTTGGACATTTCCAGACGATTCAAATCCGTCAAATCGGACGTAAATCGCCCTATTCGCATCAATATCAGGTGTTTACGAATGCTTTCGGAATGGCCATTTCCGACTCACAATCGAGCAGGAGGACCTGATCAGCCACCCGTGGTTCAAGCCATCCCAATGCCGTCCCCCGAGGGACACCCTCTCGCCAGCGTGGAGCCCGCCGGCTACCATCGATTTTTCATTCCTCATGCCGGGGGTGGAACGGAGAGGGTCGATTCATGCCGTTGATCGAGGTTCGAACCAAGCAAGGTCGTAAACGCCTTGAACTCAAGCCCGAACCGCTGAGCATCGGACGCTCGGCGGACAATGTGCTGAAACTCGATGACGATCGCGCAAGCCGCTTCCATTGCGTCATTGAACCGATGGAAGGCAACGAAGCAGCATTCCAACTTCGCGATCTCGGCTCACGCAACGGAACGAAACTGAACAACGAGGACGTCGACATCGAGCCGCTGGACAATGGCGACGTCGTACGGATCGGCAGGACGGAAATTCGATTCATCGATCCTGACCAGACGTACTCCCACAAGCGTTCGAACGTCCCCAATTTCAAATCATCGATGGACGAAGCGGAAGAACCGCTGTCAGCCGACATTGCCACCCTCGACATCGATCTGCATGCTGATGCAGCGGGCGGATCGCAAACGTCATACGAACGAAAACTCCGGGAGATGGCGGCGGCCGGAGTCGATCGCGGATTCGATGAAACGGAAATCAGTCTGGTCGACACGCGTGGGGTCACGCTCCACCAGGCCACTTCATCCGGCCTCGAATCGGGCACGGAAGAGGAGGCCGGCGAAAGCATCCGTGCCTTCCGCCTGCTGCTCTACGCATCATTCTGCGCCAGGGCCACCGACCTTCACGTCGAACCCCGACTCCAGGGCGCCACAATCCGTCTCCGCGTCGATGGCTACATGCTGACGGCGGTGGACCTGTCCGAAACGCTGTTCAAGCGGATTCTTGGTCTGGTCAAGATTCTCTGCCACATCGAAACCAGCCAGAAGAATTCGGTCCAGGACGGCCACTTCTCCGTCGCCATCAAGGGACGACGCGTGGACTACCGCGTGAGCATGACGCCCTCGGTCCACGGCCAGAAGATGGTGATTCGAGTCCTCGACTCGCAGAACGCCCCCAGTCGGCTGCACGAGCTCGGCTGCCTGCCCTGGCAGTACGAGAAGCTCCGGAACATCGCGACCAAGGACGCGGGCCTTCTGTTGGCATGCGGTCCCACCGGATCGGGCAAGACGACCACGCTGTATTCCTGCCTTCGTGAAATCGACGTCGAACAGCGGAATGCGATCACCATCGAAGACCCGGTCGAGTACTACCTCGAGGGCTGCACCCAGATTCCGGTCGACGCGGACCAGGGCAGTTCGTTCGGCAGCATTCTCCGATCCGTGCTGCGTCAGGACCCCGACGTGATCTTCGTCGGCGAAATCCGCGATATCGAAACCGCCACCGTCGCCATGCAGGCGTCGATGACCGGCCACCTCGTCTACACGACGGTCCACGCCAAGGATTCGATCGGAGCCATCTTCCGATTGCTCGACCTGGGCATCGAGGCATTCCTGCTGTCCAACGCACTGAATGTGATCGTGGCCCAGCGGCTGGTCCGACTGCTGTGCGATTCCTGCAAGAAGAGTGTGACTCCCACCCCGGCCCAGAACATGAAGATGGGCGCTCAACTCGGTGGCGTGCCTGAAATCTATGTCCCCACCGGATGCAAACGATGTCTTCGAACCGGATTCGTCGGCCGACGGGCATTGTTCGAACTCCTCGAGGTCACCGATTCCATGCGGGATCTCATCATGAAGAACCCGACCATCCAGGGCATCCGCGAGATCGCCAAGCAAGGGCTCTTCACCTCGCTCGAGGAATATGGCTACGGACTCGTCGCCGGCGGTGAAACCACCTTCGATGAGATCGATCGCGTGGCCGGCACCGATTAAGGCCCCAGCGGCCCGGAACGCCCCGTGAATCCCCCATACTGGTGCGATACCACGATTCTGCTACTATGTGCGGCTCGAAAATAGATCCCCCGGGATCAGGAGTATTGCCATGGCCGACGCCACTGCCGACAAGATCGTCCCCAATCAGGAAATGACCTTCACCGTTGCCCGTGCACCCCGCACGTCCGCGGCGAAGAAGACGCTCGAGCGTCTCATGGGCATGCAGACCTCGATCCAGCGTGGCCGCAAGAAACTCCATACCCAGCGTCGACTCAAGGACAACGTGACCTACATCCGAGCCGGTCGCAAGTGGGTCAACCGCTGCCGCACCACCAAGATCGCGATCGCCGAACCCGGCAACAGCTTCACGCTGCATGTCACACCGCAGATGGTCAACGATCTTCGAAGCGTGTCGAGCTACCTGTCCATCGGCTGAGCGACTCAACGTTCGGCGTCGCAGCCCCCCCAGGCCGACAACACCTCGAGCAGATCAAGAATGTCGACCTGGCCGTCGGCGTTGATGTCCGACGCGCACCCCAGGCAGGGCCCCCAACTCGAGATGATCTCGAGCAGATCCAGTACATCGACCGCACCATCGCCATCGACGTCTCCGAGACAACGCCGGTTGGGGTGGGCTTCCAATGCGGTCATGGTTGCGCCACGACGCTGGATGCGGGGCGAGCCGATCGTGATCAAATCCGCGTAGCCGTCGACGTCGATGTCACCGGCATCCAGCAGAGCCGGCACGACATCGGTCTCGAGCGTTGCCGCGGCCGCGAAGACGAGTTGCTCGTCTCCGTAGAGATTCATGTCGTTGCGAAGGACGCGGACTTCGGCTCCCAGACCATCGTCCACCACCGCCACGATGTCCTGATCTCCATCGCCATCGACATCCACCACCGTCAACGATCCCGCGGCATCACCCAGAGGCAGCATCACAGGCGGCTCGAAGCCCCGGGTGCTCGACTGCTTGAGCAGCGTGGCCGTACCACTCTCCTCGTTGGAGGCCACGTAGTCCCCCTTGCCGTCCTTGTCGACATCCTTGGACTTGATGGTGCCTGGTTCCGAGCCGGACGGATAGGACACCGGGCTGCCGACCACTCCATCATTGGCCACGGCCATGACCAGCAGTTCCGAAGGATCGGTCGTCGTGGCCCCCAGTGACGTGGCGCCTTTCTGTTCATCGACATCCTCGGGATCGATGTCCTTGGGTTTGCCGGGGGTGGTGATCTTCTGGCTGGCAGCGCGGGAGCCGCGACTCGATTCGGTGATGTCGTAGATCTCGATGGCACGCTCCTCGCTCGCGCAGACGATCAGCTCATCGTTGCCGTCCCCGTCGAGGTCCTTGACCGCCATGCCGAGCGGCCCCACACCAACCGACAGCGGGGCGGCATCCTCGGTGAGCAGCGCTGCGCCGTCGTTGCGGAAGAGACGCACTTCATCATCAAGCGTACAGGACACGGCCACGACATCCGCGACCGAATCGACCGTCCCGCTCCCGTCCTCGAAGTACCCGACGACCACATCAGCGGGACCACTGCCGACGGAGTAGATCTCCTGAGTGGCGAATCCGCCCAGTCCATCATTGATGAAGACATACAGTTCCCCGGGACTCCCGGCCGGCCCGGCCACGCTGACCAGTATCTCATCCGCACCATCTCCGTTGAGATCAGCGGTTTCCACTCCAGTGGCCACTCCATCGATCACATCGTCGTAGGTATCGGGATCCGAGAAGCCCACGAGACTGTCGAACGCCTCGACCACCAGAGAGACGACGGTGTTGTAGCCACCCGATCGCTCGGAATCCGCCCCGTACTGCAACCTGAAGACATGCCCGTCGTCGAGTCCCGGCAGCGAGACCAGATCGAATCGCGTCGCCAGATCCCCCTCCACTTCAGGAGACGCGAAGATGTTGTAGGTCTCACCGAGCGCCGGCTTGACGTTCAAACCATTGCGCACGCTGAGCGTGCCGCCGAGCACCGGCTCCGAAGTGGACGAGAACGGGGCATACCACGGCGCGGAGATTGGAAGTTCATAGTCCAACCGACCGAGCGAACCCTGTCGCCAGGTGCCCATGGCCAGGACGATGGACTGGGCCTCGACGGACACGCGGCCGAATCGATCATCATCACCGACCCGCACGTCGCCCCGAACCTGCATGGTGCCGAAACCGGTGATCTCGACCGCGGTGTCACCGATGGACGGAGCACCCTTGACGATCAGATCGTCCGACGAATCGTCACCGATGTAGTGCAACCCGGAACTGATGTCCAACTCCAGCGCTGTGTGCTCGACCCTGAACTGCGGGACGTTCATCGCCATCTCATCCAGCACCACGGCTTGTTCACCTTCGGGCCACAAGGAGAACACCGCAGCCCGCGATGCGCTCGGTGCGACCGGCGTCCAATTCGACGGATCGGACCAGTTGCCGTCGTCCGGCCCCGTCCAGTAACTGCGACGGATGGATGGATACACGCCGATGTTGCCTGTGTACGGTGCGGCTCCAGTGCCTCCGATGCTCCCGACCAAAGCGGCATCGCCGGCCAGCGCGACGAAACCGGAGAAGTTGTTCTGTCCTGCATTGGGGTCGATCAACTTGGCCATCCGGATCCAGTCGATCGTTCCATCCTGCTGCTGCACCGCCTCGAAGGCCCAGATGACACCGGAACTGGTCGCAAGTTCATCCGCCCCCAGTTCCGTTGAGACGAGCAATCCCTGATCGACATCGAACCAGGCGCCGAAGTAGTTTCCGGGAGCCGGCGTACCCGACCGCAGGATCTGGTGCAGTGCAAAGGGAGCACTGCCGGAACCGGTCGGTCGGTACGAGTAGATCACTCCCACCTGGTCGAACGCATCGTTCGCTCCCGGCGCACTGACCAGCAGATTGACGTCGGCCCAAGGCGAGGTGCCACCTCGACCGGCTCCTGGATCCCGCGCGAGCTGCACCTCGATGCCGAACGAGGATTCACTCGATCCGCTGGTATTGGGCCGTGGATCGGAAATGGTCTGCTGATGCACCCACGCATCGTTGCCCTGGTCGTACAGATACAGATACACCTCGGGTTCGATCTGCGTGCCGTCATTGATGACGCCGGGACGCGAGCCCACGGCCAATAGGTTGCCGAGTACGGATACGGATCGACCGAATCCCCCGGCCAGGCCGGGCACGGGCGGATCGATCTGATCCACCTGACCTTCCCCGCTGATGACGAACACGGCACCGTCATTGTCGTTCACACCGAATGCCCCGATGACACCACGCTCGCCATGGCTGCCATCGGAGGCCGCAGCCTGCACCGCAACATCACACCCGACCTGAGCCCCATCGTTCAGTCCGAAGTTCAGGAATCCATCCAGCGGTTCCCAGAGACCGGTCGTACCGTCGTATGCATAGGCATGGATGTAGCCCGACCGCTCACCTGTGGCATCGACCAGGCCGTTCGGGTCGCCAAGAACCGCCAGGTCGCCGGCCATGTCGAGTGAAAATCCGAAGATGCTCGGCGTGACCGTCGATGCATGCGGGGTTGATTGTGTCACCCCCCACTCGTCACCCGAAGCACGCAGGAAGTGCACCCGAGGAGCGCTTGGTGCCTGTTCAAGCGGCGAAGTGGCCATCGCCCACGCGCCGTCGGCCGCCACGCCCCATCCGAAATACCCACCGGGCCGTTGCAGATCATCGGGGAATGCATACGACGCCGGTGTCTGGATCTGCACCGGCACCAGCGGAACATCCTCCTGCCAGGAACCGTCGGAGTAGTCGTACAGCCAGACCGACCCGGCCACATCAGGTTCACTGCGGGCATTGGTGCCGATGACCAGCCTGCCGCCGACCAAATCCATGCAGGCGCCGAACTCCTCCTCCGGCGTGCCGATGAACGCCTTCACCTTGCGATGCAGTTGCCACTGACCAAGATCATCGACTTCGTACAGGTAGGCCGCGCCGGCATCGAGCCCCTGATCCTCGTTCCCCGGGCTGCCGATGACCAGCCAGTTCGGAAGCATCGCCACGGCGGCTCCGAACCTCAAGCCGGTGCTGGCTGGATCTGGAACCAGCACCTGCTGCTGGAACTCCATCACGCCACCATTCCATCGGTGGCATTCCACCCCTCCATTGGGGAGCCCCGAATCAACCGCCCGTTCTTCATGCCCGATGGCCAACCAACTGCCACCGAAATCGACCGCACATCCGAATTGTGACGAGTCCGCACTGGAAATGCTCGGCGTGATGACCTGGGTTTCGTTCCAGATGCCGTTGGCCAGCCGGTACAGGTAGACCCGCCCACCGCCCACCGGCCACTCCGGGAAGTTGACACCCGGGGCACCGATCGCGAGCAGCACGGTCGTTTGAGTGCCGTCGGACAGTTCATGGACGGCGATCGATCGACCATAGTCGAGCGATGTCTCGGTGCCGTTTCCCGGCACCAGCGTCGACCAGAGATTCGAATCGTTTGCGCCCAACACATGGACATCCACCTTGCCGGTCAGATTGCCCGCTCCGGGTGAACCGACGAACAGTACGTTGTCATGCAGTTCGAGGATGGCCCCGAACTCGTCCCAGGCCGAGCCGCCGTCGAGGGTGTAGGCCAGTTGTGGCAGACCGCCGCCGACCGTGTAGACGTACAGCCTCCCCACCGACATGCCGCCGTTGAGTCGCGATGGCGCAACCACCACCATGAAGTCTGCACTCATGACGACCGACTGGCCGAACGAGGGGTCGTCGCCGTCATCGGAAGACCACACTTGCGTGAATCCATCCCCCGACGACCACTGGTAGAGATGTGCATCACCGGATGCACCGCTGTCGTTGGGCTCACCGACGAGGATGTAGTTTCCGACGTGGGAAACCGCACCGCCGAACCAGTCACCGGACTCGAAACTCGTCGACTCCAGACGCCACGAACCGTCGGGGTATTCCGCAGCGCGAGCGACCGCCGGCCATGCGCACGACAGCAGCAGCAGACACCACAAGATACGGTGGATCAGACCCATCCCCTTCTCCATGCCGGGTGAGCAGTCCCGACGCCATTCAGTGTGTACCCAACGGTGGATGTTGGCAAGAATATTCGCCATATCGACGGGCAGTCAGCCCTGAGACGCCGCAGAAGCGTCCGGCGCCGCCGTGATCGGACTCATTTCGCCAGCAGGCCACGCATCCATTCGGTGATGGTCGAACGGGGGGCCGGCAGCGCCTCGATCGAACACCAACGAAATTCGCTGTATTCGTCGGTCGATGGAGTCAGCACTTCGGTCTTGACCTCGAGTCGATAGATCAACTCCCAGGTCCTCGCCGCCTCGTCCAGCACCAGCGCCACCGCCACCGGCGGGCCGGCCGCGCTGCACCCGGTCTCCTCGTCCAACTCACGCAGCAGTACGTCCTCGGGACTGCTCCCGGGCTCAACCCCACCCCCGGGAGCGAACTCCCATTGCCGCGGATACCGATGGACCCAGTCGGCCCGGCGGCCGAGCAGTACGCGGTCGCCGCAGGTCGTGATCGCCTTCACACCGAGTGGACGGACACCGCAGTCGAACCCTTCATCCTGCACCGCATGAAACCGAAACGCGCACTCGACGAGATTGATCGTGGCACCGCCATGCCCGTTGCGATGCACACCCAGCACATGCAGAATTCGACCGTCGAAGAACGCCGGACACTCGGTCTGCAACTGCGTCCACCGCTGCTCCACCGCATCCACATCGATGTCCGGCATGAACGGCTCGTCAACCACCGCACACACCGGAGGGCGACGCAGCAGGATCGTTCGAGGCTCGTTCATCGGAATGACGTCAGTCGACGACGCCGACCGAATCCGCAACCAGGATCTCGGCCGTGGTCTTCTCCAACACCTCATCCACCGTCACACCAGGTGCGAGTTCAGTCAGCACGAATCGACGGCGATCCTGATCCATCACCAGTACGCACAGATCGGAGATGATCATGTCGATGCAGCGCAGGCCGGTCAGCGGCAGCGTGCACTCGGGAATCAGCTTGGGCGAGCCCTTCTTGCTGCAATGATCCATCATCACGATGACCTTGCGAACACCGGCCACGAGGTCCATGGCTCCCCCCATGCCCTTGACCATCTTCCCGGGAATCATCCAGTTGGCGATGTCGCCCTCCTGGGACACCTCCATTGCACCGAGAATGGCCAAGTCGATATGGCCCCCACGAATCATGGCGAAGGAATCGGCCGATGAGAAGAAACTGGCCCCGGGTTCGGCCGTCACCGTCTGCTTGCCGGCGTTGATCAGATCGGCATCGACCGCATCTTCGGTGGGAAATGGCCCCATGCCCAGCAGCCCATTCTCGGACTGCAACTGC
>MDTA01080382.1_pt1 | contig 15258 bp, 11 predicted proteins | sample 811151 | NCBI WGS metagenome assembly MDTA01 (sample SAMN05326648, study PRJNA326480) | marine metagenome | isolation source: seawater | place: Indian Ocean: South | collected 2010 | reverse complement strand
TTATTTTTTGTTGGATATATGAAGTTCCTAGAAATAAGGACCTTTGAAAGAAATGATCCTCCTCTACTGGACCGGCCTCATCCATCACGTCTGATCTCAGAGACAAGGTCAGCTGGAGGTGTAAAAATGATCGTTTAAATTCTGTGAATCCCGGACGATTTGATGGTTCATATTCCGCAATGAAGTCTTTAACAAAGAGTGTTCGGTTTCCGTTGCCTCGAAAAGTACCTTGGTCAGGAAATTCCAGCACACCATTTAGAGGGATGTCATCATTGAACTCAATTCCATCTTTTGATTTACAAGTTATGACTAAATCAGGAGTCACACTCTGAAACTGATCATAAAGCTTTAATCTGGCAAAACCGTTTATACCATCGATCTCTACCTTTTGAGCAAGATGTAGCTCTCTTGCAATCTCACGCATAATATTATTCCCATATTGCCTTAAATCTTGTCTAACCGTATCTGCCTGGTAATGAAGCAGAACTGCTTGTGCAGCTGCCGTCATACCCAAACCAATAATACTAGCAACAACAATTACTGCGGATAGTTCAATTAGCGTCATTCCGCAGTATGATTTATGAAAATATTTTCCTGTCATAATTCAAAAACGCTCATTATAGTTGAAAGCTTTCTTTCTTTTGACACATTTCCTGAGTATCGACTTGGTGGAGTAGCAAGGTAATCATACCAACGTATCCAGCAAATGAGTTCATATCTTTTAAAGTCAGTTGTCCCATGAGGAGTTTCAGACTCTAGTTTACGCAGATCATAATATAATTTTGCTCTTATTTTATACCTAGATTGCGCTGATCCGACTAAATATATTTCGTCTCCGTCCAAATCACCAGCCATTTCAGAGGGAGATATAGCACCATCCGCTATCCTTCCTTTCCAATATTCCATATAATTAAGCAACTCTTCAGAGGCCCTCTCTTTCACCTCTAGTGCGTGCAACTCTCCACGAGCATGAACTACTCCCATCAATAATCCAATTGCTGCAATGGAAATGATGACAGTTGCAGTCATTACCTCGATGAAACCTATACCAGGATATGTAGTCTTTAATTTCAATGCACTTACAGAACGTTTTGTGAAAAAAGTTTTGGATTATCTGCGATGGCCTGTGCAGCTTTTCTTTCAATTTTTCCTTTTGTGACAAGCCTCTGCAAGTCTTGATCAAGTGACTGCATTCCTTCTACTCCACCAGACTGAATTATTGATGAAATTTGATAAATTCGGTCTTCACGAATCAAGTTCCTTATTGCTGTGGTAGCAATCATAACCTCACAAGCTGGAACTCTTGATTGACCATCTTTTGTAGGTAGTAATTTTTGCGCAATAACAGCCTCTAAACTTTCAGATAACATAGATCTTATTTGGCTTTTTTGCCCTGGGGGAAAAATGTCAATTACTCTATCTATGGTTTTCACAGCACTCGAAGTATGTAATGTTGATAAAACAAGGTGACCTGTCTCAGCAGCGGTGAGCGCAAGGGAAATTGTTTCAAGATCTCTCATCTCGCCAACTAGTATCACATCAGGGTCTTCTCTGAGTGCCGACCTCATTGCATTAGCAAAGCTGTGAGTACTTGACCCCAGCTCTCTTTGGTTTATGAGGCTTTCCCTAGATTGATGGTAATACTCAACTGGATCCTCAATTGTTATAATGTGACATTTTTTCTTTGTGTTGATATAATCAACCATAGCTGCCAATGTAGTACTCTTTCCTGAACCGGTCGGACCTGTGAGGAGGACAAGGCCTCTATCTAAAAGCGCAAGGTGAAGAAGAATTGGAGGAATACCAAGATCTTCAGTGTCTTTAATTTTATCGGGTATCGTCCTAAAAACACCAGCTAAACCCTTTATTTGGTTAAAAAAATTAACCCGGAAGCGCCCCTTTCCTTCTAAGCTAGTTGAAAAATCAATCTCTTTATTCTTTTCAAAATTTTTGATTTGATCTTCATCCATCACTTCTTTAATAATGTTTTCCATTTCTTTTTGGGTGGCAGATTCCATGTTTAATGGTTTCATTGTGCCATTGATCCTAATCATTGGCACTGACCCAACGCTTAGGTGCAAATCCGAGGCACCGCTATCGATGGAATATTCTAATAATTTATTAATATCCACACTAAGTTACTCTTCTTCTGGTGATCCATATCCAGTAAACTTTCCAACATCTGCATCAAAAACAACCTGATGCCCAGCGCCGCCTGACATCTCCTCTGTACTGGTAGCAGTAATTCTACCGCCTTGATCACTAAGTTGTATATCAAAAGCCCATTTCAATTTTGTTGATCTACTTACGTCTAATTGCCCTGATCGCTCAAGCTCCTCTACCTCACTAGGCCACTGACCCTTGATTTGGTAGTACATTTTGGATGCATTGTTTATATTTGACATAACTGTTCTAGCCTCAGACGCATATGAACTTTTAACATAGTTCAAATAAGTGGGAAGAGCTATTACAGCCAAAATAGCAACAATAACAACAACAACCATGATCTCGATCATGGTGAAGCCCGCCTGGTTTTTGTGATCACGATTCATTATCGTATCTCCTTTTTTTAAATAAATGGTTCATAATCTAGATAAATGGCCAAATCTGCTGATAACAGAGACCTCTGGTTTATGACCGCTGTAATATGATAACGATCATTGCCTAAATTTCACTCATAAAATACTTAAATTACTTTAACAATAATACTTTATGCGTCTTTAAATATTCATTAGTACGAAATTGGACTAAATACATTCCTGCCGGTGCATCTGCACCAAACGTATTCCTTCCCATCCACTTAGCAGAGTATTTTCCTGGTCCTGATTTACCATTATAAACCTCAAAAACTTGTCTGCCTTTCAAGTCAAATATAATTATCGAAAATGATGATTCTTTTGGGATGTCATATTCCAAATTCACCACTGAATTAAATGGATTTGGGTATGGAGCATATAGATTGAATTGGTCTGGAAAATTTTTCTGTTCTAAATTGCTTAACAAGTTACCAATTGAAAACAAGTCCCCTGCAAATTCAAATTCTTCAAAATCATGTAAAATATTGAGTCCATCTCTCTGGTACATTACATCTATTATTCTAAAACTATTGCTGTCTAAAATTGGTTCGATAAAATATTGCTCCCACGGACCTTGGAAGATAGCTTTATCGTTTCCGCCACCTCCAAAAAGTGTGTCAGAACCAGAAAATGGTGCGATAGTGTTATCACCACTATTTCCAGTTATCACATTGGAATAGTTGTTTCCGGCTATGGATAAATCTGAATTTCCAACAGCAGTAATATTTCTTAAATACTGTGATCTGAAAGTATAATCAAGAGAAGTATCAGGTTGCATTGAAAACGATGCACCCATCATCAAATTTAGTTTAGGAGTATAATTCCAAGTCTCTCCAAAATATTCGCTTATGATACGATACAGAGCAGGGTCTCCTTGCTCCATCTGTAACCTATTTATGAAACTGTATTCCCTATCTCCTGAAAATCCATCACTATTCGGATCGTGTGCCCAAATTCCGTAAAAGCATTCCAGGCCTAATGCAAAATACTCATCGGCATAATCATCTGGTGATATATCATTTAAAGGTGCATACACTTGATTCTCTATTGCAGTTTGCATTGCTTCAACTATTAGATTTTGCATGTAAGGTTCCGCAATTTTAATTCCATAATTATGTACAAAGTGAAGAACTTCTTCATAGGTAGCATTTCTGCGAGAACTTTGAATGTACTCATTTGAGGTCTCCGGGAATACTTCTGTGGCGAGTAGATCTTGTCCCCCAACCCCAAATTCATAAAGATTCAGAAGGCTAGAATTTTCATATTCGCTCTCATCATTCAATAAAAATATGATCGCATTACTTGCACCTATCGCATTGGATATATTTGACTTATCATTTCCAAAAGAGGCCCCCGGGACATCTTTTAGTAGAGAATTCAAAACATCTCTTACGTGAATAATTTGAGATTGTGAAAAATTTTCTTGAGCAAGAATTGGAATAATATCGCCATCCGGTGTATCAACGTGCGTGTAATAGTCTGCAACCTCTTTGAATAAACTATCGATATTTTCAGGTAATTGAACTATTCCGTTGTCAGAATTGTCGATATTTATGTAAGGTAGCACTGGGGAAGGTACCTGCCCTGATACAGTGAGATTGATCGGAACAGATACAGGGTCTACTTCATTTGAGATAATGTGGAGTGCCGCTGCATATTCACCTGGTTCCAATCCAGATGAAATAGCTTGAACATAAATATTTCGACTTTCACCAGTTTGCAAACTTCCACTTAAATCGTTTTCTTCAGTGGAAATTATCATCCATGGAATTTGTGTATCTATTTTTGCAGCCTTCCAGGAAAGTTGATCATTCACGAAAATACTGTCATTGACGATTTGAGAGGCAATGTCGCCTGAACTATTTTGAAATCCTACTGTAGCAGAACTAACGATTCCATCCATACTGGCATAATTAACACCAAAGTCACCACTAGAATGGAGAACTATTTGAAAATCATACAAGCCAGAATACTCCTCATTTCCGCCAGGCAACCAGCGCGCTACATTATTGTACCAGATCACAGCCATTGATGAGTCTGAAAAATAATAAACATTTCCGCCAGCTGTTTGATTAGAATTATTGTTTATCGGATTTAAATCATCCCAGAATCCAAAGATTGCAGGTCTGGGCGCCTCAGCCGAAGGTAAATTAGAATTCTCCCATGCCGTTTCATTTTGGTCAGTCCACCCTATCCAACCATTCGCATTTACATAAACATAGTTATATAATTCGCCGTAGAACGGGAAATCAAATGGTAATTGAATTTGTTGAGTTGAAAACTCGTCATTGTGAGGAAAAACTAATTGTTGCCATCCATCAATATTTTCATTCCATTCAAATTCAATCCCGCCAGCGTTTCCGGAAGATGTCCAAAAATAATTTCCAAGATCAGGCCCCCCTTGAACATTTGCAAATGGAAGAATGGTTGAATTACTTATCTCGTATGATATGAAAGTATTAATTTCGCTCATATTTGACACAGTTATTTGTTGACCGGCGAATTCGCCTGGGGATAAAATGAAATCCAACTGTTGAGGATTTACTTCCATTATTGGATTACCAAATGACACGGTGAAGGACATTGTTGTATCGGAGCCCGAAATGTTATACACATTTAATCCACCATCGCCCCCAAAACCATCATTATAAAGAAAACTGTTCGGGTTTGTGTTATCATTTATTTCCGTTGACCCATAATCCAGACTAAAAGGGGCAAAATTAAAGTTACCATCGCTAATTAATGTCCCATTTGGCCTGTAAAGGTAGATCTCATCGGGCGGTCCATCTTGATTTCCATCACCGGCATTTTCATTTATCCGATAAACAAGTAATCCAGATCTGTTTCCAGGAGTGTTAGTTTCATACAGACCATCTTTTTTTCGATACTCTATGACAAAATATTCAGTTGGCGAAAATGGTGATAATATTTTAAAAAGCACATTTTCTTGTTTTTGTAAGGGATTTATTGTGTATGTGCCGCCAGTGGTAATTGATTCCATTCCGATCCAGTTTCCATATTTCCACTTCATATAGGCACTCGGATACTGAGGCGTGGAAAAGGCGATATCCATCAGATCCCATCCTCCAACGGCCCTTGGCGCTCCATTGTCTCTATCATAATGATATAAATCCGGGGCCCCCAAAACATGAAAAAATTCATGACACAGCACACCAACATTAAAATATGATAAATCAGTTAGCATAAACAAATAATCTCTTACCATTGCATCGTTTATAAAAACATCCTGCGAATAAAGGCTCCATCGATGAGGCCAGAGTAAATCAGACCAATCGTTTGTTGAGCCATATATTACAAAAGAGACTGCATCAACATAGCCATCATTATCACTATCAATACTAAGATCATTTGGAATTTGGGATGATACAGCATTTACTGCATTAGCCAATAGTGCATGCTCCCGCTGCATTCTATCGTTATCACTTTGGTAGCCTTCTGGATTATTTGCAGATACAGGTTCATAGTAATTTCTATTGTTATCATCCACGTACGAGGTGTTTAAGTCTAAAATACTTCCAGGGTAATGATATGTTATAATGTCTAATGTATTATAAGATATTTCTTTAAAGTAATTTCTTAAGGACGGGATGTTGTCTTGAGACTGATAAAATCCATCATAATATGATCTTGGCTCAGAAAAATTTGGATCATCAGCAAAACGAATGAAAATATTTATCTGATTTATTGTACCAGTTGTTGGAGCATCTCTAGAGTCTCGTTCAGAACCATTACTTTTATAATAATTAACTCTTTCTTGATATATTTCATTACTTATTTTGGCTCCCGGGTAAATTCCAACCGATTCAGGATCTGCCTCTCCCACTTTAACTTCAGAGGGAACTAGGTTTCCATCAAATAAAACTGCATAATAATAATAACCATCATCCTGATTCATGACTAATGTAAAATCATTCGAATCATGCAACCTTTTAAAATACTGATCGCCTGAAGCAAAACAATTTAAAATGCTATTATCCGGCAGGATCAAAGTTCGTGGAACAGATTCAAACCAAGTACCAAAAAGAAAAGACGTAAAAAGAATGGACCCAAAGATAAATCGAGCAAAGTTCATACTATATTTTATGAGTTTTGGGTTATAAAATTCTAATCAAATACGATAAAGGCCCTATCTCAGTAAAACCATTTTTTTAATATAAAAAGTATTTTTCATTTTCAATCGATAAAAGTAAGTCCCGCTTGCCACAGGCTTTCCAGCATCATCAGATCCATCCCAATTAAATTTTGAAATACCAACATTCATGACTCCTGAAAAGAGCGTTTTAATATTTTCCCCATTTAAATTAATTATATCCAGTTCCCCATTAGAATAATTTTCCATATGGACAACAATTGTTGTTGAAGGATTAAACGGATTAGGATAATTTTGTGCTAAAGGGAAATTAATGGGTTGCAAGTCTCCAATATTAAGCATAAACCTGCTAAGTGTCATTTTATGGCTTAATAAATTATCTGGAACATCACTTTCTAAACTAATCAAATTTGATGAAACTTCACCAATGGAATATCTTATTTGTTGGCTGCCAAGAATGCCCAATGGTGTTAAAAATCTTCTGTGAAATATTAGAGCATTTTCTTTCTTGTTGAACTGAAGATAGTGAAATGCCCATGAAAGTTCTTGATTATAGATTAAGGAAGAGCTTGATTCATAAATTAAAAAACCATCTCGATCTCCACCGTGACTAATCCTAAGTTCAATATCTTTGTTTTCATAATTTGAGGATTGGCTTGAAAGTGACTCACTTCCTATCCAAACTCCTGTAATCTCTTTATAGGAATTTCCAAGCATAATAGTTAACAAATTATTAATTACAATAATGGATAAGATATTGGACTTAGATAGCATTTTATTAGGTTTTCGTTAAATTAATATAACACTCTGCAGATAATTAGTTTATAAATAATTTATTTTTTTAATTAATTTGTTATCAGAATTATTAATTTTAAAACTACCATCAAATTTGCTCTATATTAGGCAATTCTAAACAAATACGCATGTTTCATTATTAATGATCTTGTAATTTGTAAGTAAATTATATTTTAATAAATTTAATGATCCATATATGATAATAGCAGTTCCTAAAGAAATACAAAAAAATGAGACAAGAGTGGCAATCACTCCTCAAACTACAAAAGAATACATTAAATCTGGACTAGAAGTTCATATTGAAACAGAAGCAGGAACGAGATCATTTTTCAAAGATAGCGATTTTCAGGATGCTGGCGCAAAAATAGTGCAAAACCCTAGATCGCTATATAAAGATGCAGATATAATCCTGAAGGTTATCCACCCAACTATTGACGAAATTTCAATGTTCCCTTCTGAAGCTATATTCATATCGTTTTTTCAAACTACCAGAGAAGTAAGTATTGTAAAAGCAATGGCTGATGTAAAAGTAACTGGTTTTTCCATGCATTTGATTCCAAGGACAACTCTTGCGCAGAAAATGGACGCACTATCATCTCAGGCTAATATTGCCGGGTACAAATCAGTTCTAATTGGCTCAGCCAGAATTTCTAAATATATGCCACTACTAATGACTGCAGCTGGCACAATAAGACCTTCGAAAGTATTGATTCTGGGAGCAGGGGTAGCAGGTCTACAGGCAGTGGCAACTGCCAAACGGCTTGGCGCCCAAGTGGAAGTATTTGATGTCAGGCCCGTTGTCAAAGAACAGGTTGAGTCCCTTGGTGCAAAATTTATTGAAGTAGAAGCAAGTAAAAATGAAGGTACCGGAGAAGGTGGCTATGCAAAAGAGACATCTGAAGATTATAAAAGGAAACAACAAAAATTAATAAATTCCCGTATTTCACAAGCAGATATGGTTATAACGACTGCTCTCATACCAGGTAGGCCCGCTCCTGTCCTAATACCTGCTTCAATTGTAAAAAATATGAAAGCTGGCTCAGTAATTATGGATCTTGCTTCTGAAAACGGTGGAAATTGCGAACTAACCAAAAGAGATGATATTATTGAAGTAAATCAAGTTATCATTGATGGTACATCTAATTTACCTGCTACAATGCCTTTTCACGCATCCGAGCTGTATGCAAAAAATGTAGCCTCATTTGTTACACACTTAGTTAGTGAAAATACAATCAACTTAGACCTCGAGGATGAAATTATTTCTGGTGCCATGTTTACACACAAAGGTGAGATAACTCACAAACCTACTTTTGAGGCAATAAAACAACTAAGTGTACAATAATGGATATTAGTACTCTAACAGTTTTTATTTTGGCAATTTTTGTTGGATTCGAAATCATCACAAAAGTTCCACCAACTCTCCACACTCCATTAATGAGTGGATCAAATGCAATATCTGGCATAGCTGTTGTTGGGGCTATTATTGCCACAAAAATTGGCGGAGAATGGGGAACGTGGATTGGATTTGTAGCTGTAATATTTGCTACAATAAATGTGGTGGGTGGATTCCTAGTAACAAATAGAATGCTAAAAATGTTCAAACGAAAATAGGTATTTGATTGGATATTCCTAATATTTCCTATCTTGCGGCCTCAATACTTTTTATCATTGGGATAAAAAGACTCAGTCATCCAAAAACTGCCCAAAACGGAAACTTTTTGGCCGCACTAGGTATGCTCATCGCAATCTTGGCAACCGTGAGCACAGAAAATTTAATAAACCTTGAACTGATTATTATTGGTATTATCATAGGCTCAATCGTTGGAGCTACTTTTGCTGTTAAGGTTGAAATGACCCAAATGCCTCAAATGGTGGCCATCTTTAACGGCTTTGGAGGTGGTGCATCCGCACTTGTTGCCGCCGCCGAGTTCCTAAACCCGAGCAAACCGTTGGTTAACTTTGATATGGGAACAATTATGTTTTCAGTTTTTGTTGGCGCTCTGACTCTTACTGGAAGTTTCATAGCTTTTGGAAAGCTTCAGGGGTTCATTAGCGGAAAACCTATTACATTTCCTGGTCAGCAATTTATAAATGCCACATTAGCTTTATTACTTTTATTTCTAAGCTTCAAAATGATTTCTAACAATTCAATAATTTTACCAGAACAAGAAACTGATTTTACATTTTTTTATTACATAATCGCTATATCTGCGCTGATGGGAATATTGTTAAACATTCCAATTGGTGGAGCAGATATGCCCGTTGTAATATCGCTCCTGAATTCTTATTCTGGTATCGCAGCGGCTGCTACGGGATTTGTATTAGAAAATAATGGACTAATTATCGCTGGGTCGTTAGTTGGAGCATCAGGAATTATACTAACAACTATTATGTGTAAAGGTATGAACCGATCTCTCACGAACGTTATATTTGGAGCTATGGGATCTGATGATAGTGAGGCCTCACAAGCCAATGACAGACAAGTTCAAGTAAAGAGTTACTCCACTGAGGAGGCAGCGATGATATTTGACGCAGCAGAAAAAATTATTGTAGTTCCTGGTTATGGACTGGCCGTTGCTCAGGCACAACATGCAGTCAGAGAAGTAGCAGAATTTCTCCAATCAAAATAGAAAGAAGTGTTGTACGCCATACACCCTGTTGCAGGCAGAATGCCCGGACACATGAACGTACTCCTCGCAGAGGCAAATATTCCGTACGAGCAATTAAAAGATTTGGACGAAATTAACCCCGAATTTGAAGATTGTGATGTTGCGCTGATTCTTGGCGCAAACGATGTTGTAAATCCTGCTGCAAGGCACAATACATCTTCTCCAATATTTGGTATGCCTATTCTTGATGTAGATAAATCAAGAACAGTCATGATTAATAAAAGAACAATGAACCCAGGATTTGCTGGCATCCAGAATGAATTATTTGGCTATGATAACTCCATAATGATTTTTGGGGATGCCAAAGAAATGCTGCAACAACTTTTAAAAGATCTCAAAGAACTCTAGGTTGTTTCAAACACCGTCATTGCTTTTCACGCGAACATAACTTGAGTACAACCCAAGGGAAATGTACTTAGTACAAACTGCTTCAGCATAATCCTCGGAAAAAAACTTTCCAACCTTAAATACTTCTCCTCCTCTGTCTTTCACTGATTCCAGCCCCGGCAGCAATTCATTTATTGCACGTATTTGATGATCTCCTTGCGGTACAATATTTACTTCAAACATATCTACTGACCCACCTTTCTCTTTATTAACGTAATGAGAGATCATGCCACTAAATTCTGAAATTGCCATTGCCTCTTCTCTTGTCACTTCTTCATCAGCTTCTGCCATTCGGTTTATTAAGTCTGTGAGACCTTTAGCGATTTCTACATCAGGTTTTTCATCAAGATAGGATTTAAATAAAGACTTCAATTCAACTAGGTTTGTTACCCCATCTGGTTTTCCAGTTTTCAAATCAGGGATATCTATATTCCACTTTGTTGCAAATTCATTGATCAAATCAATTTCTTCCTGTGCGACATCATCATCTATCGCAGCAAGCTTAATTAAAATGTCAATAATTTTTTTTGCACCATGAGGACGAAGCATGGCACTAATTAAATCTGTTGATTCCCCTTTCTCTGCAGATATTGCACTGAGCAACAAACTCAAGATACCTTTTCCTTTATTTTGGTCAATAAAATACCCAATGCTTATCAATGAAAACATTGTTGCGAGAACCAATCCGATCAATGATTTAATAGCGGCAGGATAGTCTTGAGTAACAAATAAACTATTTAATAAAAAAGGAAACAAAACAGCAAATCCAAGTAAGGACGCAACTATTGAGATACTATTGGCAACCTCCTCTATTTTTCTTCTTTTCCAAAGTTTATTTATTTTTAAATACGCTTGAATGAAAGATGTTAAGAGTGCACTCCCCAGGAGAACGGCAAGTAATTTATTCAAAAAACCTGGCCTTTCAACCAATGTAAAACTCATCAATGGGGCTCCATCTTCATAAATAATACTAAATTTATCCTCATGATCAATTTTGAGAAAGGAATAATTATTGTCTGTGTCAGAATTTCGTGGAACAAAATTTTTTCTTAAAAAAAGGTTGTCCGCTTTTAACTTAAAAATCGAAATCTCGCCAGCTTTTGTACTTATGAATATTTGTTCAGACTCATAATTAACCTCAACAGTGTCCAATCTCTTCGATTCAACATAATACCCATTATTCAAAACAATTTTCGAATTGGGAAACACAACTGAAAATAGTGGTAATAAGATTAAAATGTTTCTAGTCATGGAACTGGTGAGGTTGTGATTTAATTTTATTTTCAATAAAAAATTTAGTTTAATCTATGAGGTGGTAAGAAATATTTTACCTGCCCATTTTTTTTGAAAACCAGTTTTTCATTTGTCAATGATAGTTCATTGTTTGATGAATTTCTGTAGTTATCAATGCTTAATAAATCAGGTTTAATAACCACTTCAGAGAATCGCCTATCTTTTATTTGGATTGTCCCGGGATAAATATTTGTAATTCCAGAATCATCTTTTAGAGTAATCGATTTTACTACAATGTGCTCAAATTTTGTTTGCTTTACATTAACAGTTCTTGCCGAAATAAACAAAAAACTACTGATCGTTAATAAAATACCAGTGGTAAGTCCAATTTTATAGTCATTCATCATTAACTCCATTCTAAAAATATTCAAATACAATTGTCACATTCACCCTGTAGGATTGAATAAAATAATTAAGGTCAATTAAAATTTGTATCAGTATATTTTTTCTTTTTTAAGCATTTTTCCTTTTGCGTAAATGATATTTTGGATATGGCTGCCCTCCTCGTCATAAATTTTCCAGACTCCATCACGCTTTCCATCATTCAAAATTCCCTCTTCTTTTATAAAACCATTATCAAAATAATTAGTTACAGGACCAACTAGTTCAGAGTTATTTTTATTTACAATTTCTCCGGATAAATATTGAGTTGTTCTGATAATTTTTCCATTTTTATTATAAAGCAGCCACTCACCATCTCTTTTTCCATTTTTTTTCATTCCTTTTTCTTTAATTCGCCCATTGTCATGGTAGGAAACAAATGGCTTTACCTTTCCCGGACTTTGCTCGTGGACAATCTTTCCTTTATCATATATTTTTATTTTAGTTAGTTTTCCTCTTGTGTCGAACTCTCTCCATTCTCCATTCTTTTTACCTTTAGAGTATTTCCCTTGATCTTTAATTCTTCCATTATCATGGTAGGTTACTGCTGTTCCTTCTCTGAGCTTTGGAGTATCCTTTCCAATTTTTGAAACAGTTTTGATTATTTTACCATTTGAATAGGTTGTAGATGTTGTGTGAATTCCCCTTGTGTTAAAGAATTTCCAAACACCATCTCTTTTCTGATTATTAATAATTCCTGAGGCCTTAACTCTTCCATTGTCATGGTATAAGGTTATTTCTTCAATTGCGCCAGGGTTCTTTTGGCTTACTATATCTCCAAAGTCATAAGTAGTAATTTTGATTAACTTACCTTTTAAATCATATTCTTTCCACTCGCCATCTCTTACCCCGGCGTTGGTTCTTCCCTGAAGCATTACTCGTCCATTTGCATGATAGATAATTGAATCGCGGACCGCACCTGGATTTTCTACTTTTATAACTTTCCCTTTGGAAAATGTGACTATCTTTGTTAACTGACCCCTTGTATTATACTCTTTCCAATCACCATGTTTTTCTCCTGATAAATATATTCCTTTTTGTTTTATTCTCCCATTATCGTAATAATCGACGTATTCCCCTTCAAGCTTGGTACTTTTTTTCATTTGTTGTGCTTTGTATGCAATGTTTTTCAAGTATGTTTTGACTACTTTTTCATTTTCTGAAACATTTATTATATTATTCGAATTAAACTCGCGTTCTGCGCTTGATTTCAATTGACTAAAAAACTTTTGGTTGTTTTTTTCATTTATTTCAATTCTAGCAATGTCAAATGACTTATTGATTTCATCTAAATACAACCTATATTTTTTCACACGGTTATCAACCTTGACCATTTCATTATTTTTTTTAGATAAATTTTTAAAGCTTTTCTTAAATTTTGAAAACTGATTCTCTGAAACATTAAAACCCGAAAGATTAAAATTTCTTTTTATTATGGATATGTATAAATCAAAAATTTGATCATCATCTAAACTAATTTTCGAATAATCAGATCTAATCGATTTTGCCAGGCGCACATACTCTACACCTCGTATTTCATTGGATAATCGCTGACATACATAGACAAACTTTTGTTGAAGTGTTTTACTAAACCTAAAAGATAATCCATATGTTATTTTATTGGACTGTGCCACCTCCGGTCTAGCAGCATGATTAACCATTTTTGCAACATCAGCAGCATCTAGATAGGAATCAGCAAGAACAGTTCCGTTAGGACCAATCAAAGTAACTCGAATATCAGAAGTTTTTCCAAATGTTTCAGCTGCAAGTTGAATCCCACTTTTTGAGTTCTTCACATATTCAACAAAGGATGAAATCTCTAGCTTTAATTCATCAGCAATGTCTTGACTTTTTGAATCTAGTTTTGTGACATAATTCTTTATGAGCTTTTCATTTTCCTCAATACTAGTATCAATATTTTTAGCTTCTAATCTTTTTTTCAATCTTTGTACAAATAAATTAATGAAATTTTTCTTCTGCGATGAACTCAGGTTTACCTCCGATTGTTCAAGAGCTTCAATTAGCTCCTTCTCATAAATCCTCAAGGTCCTTTGTTCTTTTATTTCATCAATTGCTTTTGAAAATCTAACATAGATACGGCGATCATCATTATCCTCCTCGTATGCATATGCAACATATAAAAACTTCTCATTTAGAGTGCTACTATATCGAGTGGCAACTCCATATTCCATTGATTTTGCTGCAATTATTTCTGGTCGATTACCGTGATTTTCCATTTCAGCAATATTGTTTTGTTCTAGATGCGATTCAGCAAGAACTACACCGCTATTATCAATTAAAGTAATTCTTGAATCTGAAGCAGATCTGTAGAGTTGTACGCCATTTTGTAATGAGCCTTCATCATTATTCATATGAAAAATAAAATTTTGTATTTCATTCTTTAAAAAATTCGTCTCCTCCTCTATTAACAAAGCACTAATTTCTATGTCAGACTCTAAAATTTGAGATTGGAAATTGATTTTTAGATCAATTTCCTGTTGGTTAGTAACTTTTACCCCAATTTGCTCCAATGTGTTAGTTATTTCACCTTGGTAAACATTATCTAGCTCGCTTCGTGTAATTGCTGCTACATTTTCAACTTTGTTTTTCGTTGAGGGGAATATTACTTCAATTTCGGTCCATACCGGTACAGGCTCTCCATTAAACATTGCGGGAATAAAAGTAGTTTCTTCAATTGCTTTAATCGCAGCTTTATCCAAAACATCATTTTCACTACTTTTAAGCAATTTTGGGATACTTACCTTTCCAAGTTTATCCACAAAAAATTGAACAACTACTTCAGCGCCAGGATGTTCAATATCTACAAAAGGTGCAATAGAAGATTTTGGAATGGGAGCTGTATCAAATTTATTGTACTCATTGATTTTTTGTTCTGTTTTTTTAGAATCACTTGAACAGCCAATAATAAAAAGAACAACAGTTAATAAACAGTTTAGATATTTCAATTTAATTTCCGTGTGTTTTGTAATTTTTAAGTGTGCAATATTATAATTTAAAAACTATTTAACAAACCTACATCAATATC
>MDTA01062292.1_pt1 | contig 15261 bp, 14 predicted proteins | sample 811151 | NCBI WGS metagenome assembly MDTA01 (sample SAMN05326648, study PRJNA326480) | marine metagenome | isolation source: seawater | place: Indian Ocean: South | collected 2010 | reverse complement strand
TGGAATTTTAATTGAATAAAAGCCTTATTTTAACTGGTATGATGGGTGTGGGTAAATCCACGGTTGGTAAACAACTGTCAAAAAAGCTTGGTTATAAATTTATTGACATGGACAATATTATTGAAAAAAAAGAAAATATGTCAATTTCAAAGATTTTTAAAATTAAGGGAGAGAGTTATTTTAGAAAAATTGAAGAAAATTTAACCCTTCAATATCTGAAAGACAAGAAAGCAGTAATTTCCCTTGGCGGTGGAGCTTTCTTAAACTTAAAAATTAGAAAAGAGGTGTTAAAAAACGGTGTAAGTTTTTGGCTTAATATATCGATTAAAAGTCTACTTTTGAGAGTCTCCAGAAGCAAAAAGAGACCATTAATCGAAGGTAATTATAAAAAAAAAATGACTGATATCTCATCAAAAAGAAAAGACATATACAAACTTGCAAATTACAAAATAGATTGTGATAATTTGAGAAAATTTGAGGTTGTAAAAAAAATTTTAAAAATTTATGAAAAGAATAAGCATTAAAATATCAAAAAATAAAGACTGGTATTCAATTGAAATTGGAAAAAATATAATAAGCCAATTATCAAAAAGAATTCAAAAACATTGTCCTAAAACTAAAAACGTTGCTTTGATAATTGATAAAAACGTTCCGACTAAACTAAAAAGAAAAATTTTTTATGCTGTGCGAAAGTATAATATTATGAAATTAGAATTAAATCCAAGCGAAAAAATAAAATCAATGAGTACTGTTGATCAAATCATTAATAAATTACTTTCAAAAAATTTCAATCGTAACGATTTAATTATTGCAATAGGAGGGGGAATAATCGGTGATACTACATCTTTTGTCGCAAGTATCTACAAAAGAGGTTTGAATTTTATAAATGTTCCCACTTCACTTTTAGCTCAAGTTGACTCTTCAATTGGTGGAAAAACAGGAGTAAACACAAGTTATGGAAAAAACCTAATTGGATCATTTTACCAGCCAAAAATTGTTTTGATAGATGTTTTATTTCTTATGAGTCTAAAAAAAAAAGAATTAATTTGTGGTTACGCTGAAATTCTTAAACATAGCCTGATCAAAGATAAAAAGTTCTTTAATTGGTTACAATTAAATTCAAAAAAAATCTTAGAGGATAGAAACTTAGATATACTATCTTCAGCTATTAAAAGAAGTTGTGAGATAAAAAAAAGTTTTGTGATTAACGATGTGACTGAAAGAAATTTAAGAATGAAATTGAATTTCGGACATACATTTGCTCATGCCATTGAAGCAAGATCAAAATATTCAAAAAAAATTAATCACGGCGAGGCAGTACTTATAGGAATGATTTTGGCAACGCAATTATCTTACTTAAAAAAAATTTGTTCATTATCAACTTTAAATAATTTGAAGCTAATTTATAAAAAAAATAAATTGGATGATTACCTAAAAAAAAAATTTAAGTTAGTAAATATTCCATCATTATTAAAATTTATGGTTTATGATAAAAAAAATAATGATCAAAAAATTAATTTAATTCTTATTAAAGAAATAGGAAGGGTAACTGAACCTGGTAAATATAAATTTTCAAAAATGACTCTCAAAAACGATTTTAAAAAATTAACAAATTTTAATTTCTAACGCATGTATTTTTTTTTCAAGATCATCTTTTAATATTTTAAAAATTAACCTTTGTGCTTGAATTTTAGGAAGTTCCCTCAAATAATTTGATTTAATATTAAGCTTTAGATGATATTTATTTGGATTAAAAAACTTATGCCCCTCATGAAATTTTGTATTATCTATAATTTCAAATTCTTCAAAAACAATTTTATCACTAATTTTTTTTTTGATCTCTTTAAAATAACTTTCCATAATATTTTTAATATATATAATTATAGATATTATGAAAATAATTTGTGATTGGGAAAATTGTAATGAACAGGGCAAATATAAAGCCCCTGTAGAGAAAGATAATAGTAGAAAATTTAGACTATTATGCTTGGAACATATTAGGATTTTCAATAAAAAATGGAACTATTTTGAAAATATGTCGAGCGAAGAAGTTGAGTATTTTATCAAATCAGATTTAACTTGGCATAAATCTACAAAAAGCTTTGGGTCATCTGAAAATTTTTTCAATATTCTTTGGAATAATGCCTTAAATGATAAGTTAAATATTTTTAACACCTCAAATTTCTCTAACTATAAAAAGGCTAGTTTATCTCAAAAAGACAAAGATGCCCTTGAAGTTATGGAGTTAAAATCATCATCTAATTGGGAGGAAATACATAAAAAATTCAAATCACTTGTAAAGAAGTATCATCCTGATAAAAACCATGGTAATAAAAAATATGAGGATAAGCTAAAAATGATTACTTTGGCTTATAGCCAATTAAAAATGAAACTAGGTAAAAAATAAAATGACTTTAAAAAATTTTTTAAGTAAGCCTGATATAAAAATTTCGGTAAAGCAAACTTTCAATCTTGATAGCGATATGGAAGTCAGTGCTTTTTCAAAAAAAAATGAGTTCGTCCCGCAGATTGATACTGACTACAAATTTGATAGGGACACTACTTTAGCGATACTCGCTGGATTTGCATTTAATAAAAGGGTTTTAATACAAGGTTATCATGGGACTGGCAAATCTACCCATATAGAGCAAATCGCAGCAAGACTTAATTGGCCGTGTGTAAGGGTTAACTTGGATAGCCATATAAGCAGAATAGATCTAATTGGAAAAGACTCTATTGTTTTAAAAGAAGGGAAACAAATAACTGAATTTAAAGAAGGAATATTACCTTGGTCAATACAAAATCCTATTGCTTTAGTATTTGACGAATACGATGCCGGCAGGCCGGATGTCATGTTTGTTATTCAGCGTGTTCTAGAAAGCGATGGAAACTTTACTTTGTTAGATAAAAATAAAGTTTTAAATCAACATGATTTTTTTAGAATTTTTGCAACTACAAATACTATTGGTTTAGGAGATACATCTGGCTTATACCATGGTACACAACAAATTAACCAAGGTCAGATGGATAGATGGAACATTGTTTCTACACTTAATTACTTATCCTTTGATAAAGAGCTAGAAATTATCTTAGCAAAAAATAAATTTTTGAATAGTAAAGATGGAAAGGAAAAAGCTGGAAATATGATAAAAGTTGCTGACCTTACAAGAAAAGGTTTTATAAATGGGGATATTTCTACATTAATGAGTCCTAGAACTGTTCTTCATTGGGCCGAAAATACTAATATTTTTAAAGATTTAGGATATGCATTTAGAATTACTTTTTTAAATAAATGTGATGAGATAGAAAAGAAAATTATATCAGAGTATTATCAGAGATGTTTTGGTGAAGAATTACCAGAGTCTTCAATCAACGTTAAAATTTAAGTGTCAAAAAAAGATCAAATTATTGAGAATTTCAAAACAGCAATTAGTTCCACTATAAAATCAATAAGTGGTAACAATAAATTAGAAGTAAGTTTTGGCACAAGTGATAATTTGGATGACATAAATAAAATAAAATTACCTGACATTGAAATCAGTAATATTAATTTTTTAAAATCAAGAGCATGTGCTGACTCTGCATCTTTAAGAGTAAAATACTCTAATACAAATATTTTGAACACCTTTGAGCCAAAGGGCGATATTTCTAAAAAGCTTTATCAAACAGCTGAAAGAATAAGATATGAAAATCTAGGTTCTAAAAAATTCAAGGGTATTGAAAGAAATCTAAAAGATTTTTATTTAGAGAAGCTTAATGGTTTAGATAAAACAAACATTACAAACGCATTTGAATGTTACTTAATGACAAGTTTTTTTAATTTAGATAAAAAATATTTTGAAAAAAATTTCAAAAAAAATCAAAAACTTTTTGATAAAAAAATTAAAGAGAAAATTGATACTCTCAGAAATCTTACTCCTGATCAAGAAAAGTTCAATGCTTTGATTTCAAGTATAATTGATGAACTTAAATTAAATGAAGAAAGCAATGATAACAGAGACGAAAAAAAAGAAAAACATGAGGATTTAAAGGATCAATCCAAAAAAGATGATCAAAAAAAACAAGCATCATCAAAAGAAAAACAAGAAATGTCTATTGAAAATCAAGCTTTGGATATTGAAAACTCCTCTGAGAATAATAACGGAGATGGAGAAGAAATTGAAATTGAAGATTATTCTAAAAATTATGAAAAAGGCAGAAGATATAAAAATAATTTTGGTGATCTAAAATATAAAATTTATACCGTAGATTATGATGAAATCATAAAAGCAGAAGAATTAGAAACAGATGAAGAGTTGGAAAGACTGAGAAAAAATCTTGACCAACAACTACTACAACTTAAAAACTTTATTTCAAAGTTAGCAAACAAGCTGCAAAGAAAATTAATGGCTCAACAAAATAGATCATGGAATTTTGACCTTGAAGAAGGTATTTTGGATAGTTCCAAATTAACAAGGGTTATAATGGATCCATATAACTCCTTATCATTTAAAAAAGAAAAAAATACCGATTTCAAAGATACACTGGTTACTTTACTAATTGATAATTCAGGTTCAATGAGAGGCAAGCCCATTTCAGTAGCAGCAATTTGTGCAGATATATTATCAAGGACACTAGAGAGATGTTCTGTAAAAGTTGAAATACTGGGTTTCACCACAAAGCACTGGAAGGGCGGATCGAGCAGAGAAAAATGGATGAAAAATAATAAACCATCAAATCCAGGAAGATTAAACGATTTAAGACATATTATTTATAAATCAGCTGACACACCTTGGAGACAAGCGAGAAAAAACCTAGGTCTTATGCTCAAAGAAGGATTACTTAAAGAAAATATCGACGGTGAAGCTTTAAAATGGGCGCATAATAAAATTTTAAAAAGAAAAGAAGAGAGAAAAATTTTAATGGTAATCTCAGATGGTGCACCTGTTGATGATTCAACTTTATCTACAAATTCAAGTGATTATCTTGAGACAAATTTAAAAGATGTAGTAAGTTGGATTCAGAAAAAATCTTACATAGAATTACTTGCTATAGGTATAGGTCATGATGTAACTAGGTACTATGAAAATGCGATCAAAATTACGGATGTACATGATTTAGGAGATGTAATGATTAATCAGCTTACCGATTTATTTTCTGGAAAAAAAAGAGATATAGTTCACTAATTAAACTCGTGTTTGATTAATTAATTCGTAATCTTTTATCTTATTAATAAATATTCTGAATGGTATTAACATAACTAAAGCTACAAAAAGTTTCACTGCCAAATCACCTAAGGCTAAACTTAACCAGGGCAATTCTGTAGCATAAAAGGCAATTGAGAAAAAAAGAAAAGTATCTACTATAGATCCGATTAGTGAGGAAGAAAAAGGAGCTACGTACCATAATTTAAATTTTCTTAATCTATGAAATATCGAAACATCTAAATTTTGGGCTACAAAAAAAGCAATACCAGATCCTATTGCAATTCTAATTGATATTAAATCAGAAAAATTTGTTGAAACAACGAGTGTCAAAAAAATTCCAATTGAAAATCCAATATATACAATTTTTCTTGCTACATTTTTTCCAAAAGCTCTGTTTGCCAAATCTGTAATTAAAAAAGTAATTGGATAGCTAAATGCTCCGTATGTGAGAAGATTTTGTAAACCAAAAATTTTCAAAGGGTATTGAACAAGGTAATTTGATATTATTACTATTGCGCCCATTAATATAGCAAGCGTATAGAATAGTTTGTTTGATTTTATCACTTTAACTTTTCGAGGCTATAAAAAATTTTAATTTCCTTACGCGGTTAGAAAGATTTTTATTTTTAGCTGTTTTTAAAAACTTATCCAACCCTCCTTTAAAATCTACAGTTTTAAGTGCTGACTTTGATACATTCAATCTTATATTTCTCTTTAAAGTTTCGCTTTTAAATTTCACTCTTTTAAGATTAGGTAAAAACCTTCGCTTTGTTTTATTATTAGCATGGCTAACATTGTTTCCTTTTAAAGGAGAAACTCCGGTTAATTCGCATTTTTTTGTCATAAAGAATAATTCGAAGTGTATAATTGTCTCTTACTAAATGGTCAAGTAAAATTTAGTGAATTTATTATTAAGAATTAATGCCAACTGCCTCTTCAATACTATTAATTTTTTCAGATTTTAAAATTTTAATCATATCTGTTTTAATACTCTTTACTATTCCAGGACCTTTATAAATTAAACCAGTATAAAGTTGAACTAGATTTGCTCCTGCAGTAATTTTTTCAAAAGCACTTTCACCGCTATCCACTCCGCCAACGCCTATTATTTTTACTTTCCCTTTTAGCTCTTTATAGAACTTTTTAATTAAATTAGTTGAAATATTTTTTAGTGGTTGTCCTGTTAAACCGCCATTCTCACTTCTTTTTTTATTTATTAAATTATCTTTATTTTTCTCTGTTGAATTTGAAATAACTAATCCTTTAATCTTAAATTTTAAAATTAGTTCTGTGATGTCTGATAAATCTTTATCATCAATATCAGGGGAAATTTTAAATAGTATTGGTTTATCAATTTTTATTTTAAGACATGTTTCGTTAATTTTATTAAGTAATTCTGTCAGAATATCCTTTTCGTGAAAGTTTCTTAAGCCTTCAGTGTTTGGAGAAGAAATATTAATTGTTATATAGTCAGCAAAAGTATGGACAGTTTTTAAACAAGTAATAAAATCATCACTTTTATTTTGGGTGTTCTTGTTAGGTCCAATGTTTACCCCCAATATTCTGGAAGGTTTATTATTTTTTATTCTATTAGAAATAATATCTAAACCATCATTGTTAAATCCCAGTCTATTAATCAATGCTTTATCATCTTCAAGTCTAAAAACTCTAGGCTTTGCATTTCCAAATTGTTTTTTTGGCGTTATTGTCCCGACTTCTATAAATCCGAATCCAAATTTAAAAAGTGAATTATAAACTTCGGCACTTTTGTCAAATCCAGCAGCTAGCCCAATTGGGTTTTTGAATGTTTTCCCGAAAATTTTAGTTTCTAATAAATTTTCGTTTGGTATTTCAAACAAACTTTTCGGTATCAAATTTAACTTTAAGCCCTGAATTGCCAAATCATGTGCTGCCTCGGGATCTAAACTAAAAATATAGGGTCTAAAAATTGAAAACATTATTTTATTTTCTCATTAATAAGTTTTACTGTCTCTTTTATTCCAAAAAAACTTATAAAGAAACCCATTCTTGGTCCATCTTTCTCACCAAATAAAACCTCGTAAATTAAAATAAACCACTCCCTAAGTTTTTCCTTATAACCATTATCTTTACCTACTGAATAGACCTCAGTTTGGATTTCTTCAGGTTGCGCTGTTAGAGGCATTAAATTTATTTTTTCTGCAAGTTTTTTTAAAGCTTTTTTTTCAATGCCGTTGGGAACTTTAAATTTTTTAAAAGGTTCTACTTTATCTTTGAAGTAGTTTATCGCAAAACCTGTAAGTTTATCCAAAATTGGATTTTCTTTTGGTTTTACATCTTTGTGAAATCTATTAATAAATTTCCAAAGAACTTCCTTTGTATCAGCGTTACTTGTGCTTACTAAATTCAGTAACATCGAGAAAGGTATCGAAATCTTTTCTTTTGGAGGGTTGCCATTATGCACATGCCAGATTGGGTTAAGAATTTTCTCCTGATCTTTCTGCTTTGGAAATTTTTCAAGTAATTCTAAATATTCATCTACTGCTTTTGGAACTACTTGATCGTAAAGTTTTTTAGCTCTTTTTGGATTTTGATACATATATAGAGACAAACTTTCTGGCGACGCATACTTCAACCATTCATCTATGGTTATTCCATTTCCTTTAGATTTAGAAATTTTTTCACCATTTTGATCCAAAAAAAGCTCATATGCAAAACCATTTGGTGGTTTTTTTCCTAAAACTTTACAAATCTTACCCGAGAGAATAGCGCTTTCTATTAAATCTTTACCATACATTTCAAAATCAACATCAAATGTAAACCATCTCATTGCCCAATCAACTTTCCACTGGAGCTTACATTTCCCATTTGTAATTTCAATCTCTAATTTTTTACCTTTGTTGTCAAAAATAATTTTATTTTTTTTTATATCTTTTTCTAACAAGGGTATCTCTAAAACTTTTCCAGTTGAGGGACAAATAGGTAAAAATGGACAATAAGTTTTTTTTCTTTCAGATCTGAGTGTAGGTAGAATTATTTCCATAATTTCGTCGTATTTTTCCAAAACTCTTATTAATGAACTATTAAAAGTACCTGACTGGTAATTTTCAGTTGAACTTTTAAAGTTAAAATCAAATTTAAAACGTTTTAAAAAATTTTTTAACATTTCATTGTTATGATCTCCAAAACTTTTATATTTTTTAAAAGGATCTGGAATTGCTGACAGAGGCTTTCCTAAATTTTCCTCTAAAACTTTACTGTTAGATATGTTTTCTGGAACTTTTCGCAATCCATCCATATCATCAGAAAAAGTAATTAATTCTGCATCAACATCTTTGCAAAACTTTAAAGCGTTGATCATCATTGAGGTTCTTGCTACCTCACCAAAAGTTCCAATATGTGGTAATCCACTTGGTCCATAACCGGTTTGAAATATAATTTTATTTTTGTTTTTAATTAAATCTTGTCTGTCTTTTAATAATTTTCTAATTTCTACAAAAGGCCATGATGATGTATTTTGGATCACATTTTTATCAATCATATTATAAATTCTTTTAATTTATCTATAAAATCACATATTATATATATTATATTCAGTTGAATTTTATAACTAATTAAATAGTCTCGATTTTATGATCGCTAATAAAACGGTTTTCTTCATTATTGGTCTTCTACTTATAGTTTTAGGAATTGCGATGCTCGTTCCATATAGTATACAAATTTTATACAATGAAAATAGCCACAGTTTCGTATCTTCAGCTTTTATAACAGTCTTTATTGGAGTGCTATTAGTATTGGCTAATTTAGAGAAAGATTTAAAACTTAATTTACAACAAACTTTTTTATTCTCGACCTTGGCATGGGTTTTTGTAGCGTTGTTTGGATCCCTACCTTTTGTTCTTTCACCAATTAATTTTTCATTTAGCGAAGCCTTTTTTGAGAGTATGTCTGGTATTACAACTACTGGAGCAACAATTATAACAAATTTAGATGCTAGTCCCAAAAGTATTTTGATTTGGAGAGCAATTATGCAATGGCTAGGTGGTATAGGGATTGTAGTCATGGCAATAACTATTTTACCTCTTCTTAAAGTAGGCGGAATGCAACTTTTTAAAATGGAAGGTCCAGACACTACGGAAAAAATTTTACCTAGAACTATTGAAGTAGCAAGCATCATAATTTTAACCTATTTTGTGCTAACATTGATTTGTAGTTTTCTTTATTGGCTCTTTGGAATGTCAGTCTTTGACTCAATCGCTCACTCAATGACAACAATTGCAACTGGTGGATTTTCGACTCATAATGACTCTATCGGTTTTTTTAAAAGCTCTAACATTGAGATTGTTGCAAGTATTTTTATCTTATTAGGCAGTGTGCCTTTTATCTCTTACCTAAAGTTTATTAAGGGAAATAAAAAAATTTTTATAAATGATGAACAAATTAAGGGGTTAATTTATCTTACAATATTTTCGATACTAGTAATGTTTTTTTATCTTTTTCTAATTAAAGAGGGAGGATCTATTTTTGATAAAATAAGAATTTCTTCTTTTAATGTAGTATCAATATTGTCTGGAACGGGATTTGTTACTGATGACTTCAGTTTGTGGGGAAAGTTTTCTTTAATATTTTTTCTTTTTTTAATGTTTATAGGAGGTTGTGCTGGATCCACGTCTTGTGGAATAAAAATTTTCAGATTTCAGATGTTGTTTATGTTTTTAAAAAACCAAGTGAAAAAATTAATATCTCCAAATAGTATTATTATCACTAAATACAATAATCAAAAAATTACAGATGATTTTTTAAATTCAGTGATTATATTTGTATTTTCTTTTTTGTTTATTTTCTTGGTAATTTCAATTTTATTGTCTATCTCTGGTCTTGATTTTATCACAGCAATATCAGGTGCTGCTAGTGCTATATCAAATGTTGGACCAGGATTAGGGGATGTAATTGGACCTAATGGAAACTATAAATCTCTACCAGATGTTTCTAAGTGGATTTTATCATTTGCGATGTTACTTGGGAGACTGGAACTATTTGCGGTTCTTGTTCTTTTTTTCCCATCATTTTGGAGAAGTTAATTTATGGAAATAAGTAAAAAGCAGACTTACTAAGAAATTTTTAAAGTTTACTTTGATGTCAGGATGATAAAAATATTATTGCTTGGTGCCATAAGTGGTTTTCCTTGGGTGATTATTGGAAGTAGTTTAAGTCTTTGGTTGAAAGAAGATGGTCTTAGTAGGAGCACTATTGGGTGGGCAGGTTTAATATTTTCAGTTTACGCCTTTAATTATCTTTGGGCGCCATTAATTGACAGAATTCAAATCCCTTGGCTTACAAACAAATTGGGTCACAGACGAGGTTGGATTGTTTCTATGCAGAGCCTGATTTTATTAAGTTTGATTTCTTGGAGCTTGATAAGTCCTGCTGCCAATTTAGCATTGGTTATCAGCATTGGTCTTCTTATTGCAGTTGCTTCAGCAACACAAGATATTACCGTAGACGCACTTAGAATTGAGCAAATTGGTGAACATGAGGGTAAATCAATGCAAGCGGGAGCAGCAATGTCCGTCGTAGGTTGGTGGACAGGTTATAAACTAGGTGGGGTTGTTGCGCTTAATACTGCAGAATTTTTTCAACAAGCTGGAATACAAAACTATTGGCAGCTAACATTTTTAATTTTAGGAATAATCATAATAGCTTCTAATATTGGCTTGATGTTTATTAATGAGTCTAATTCTACAAATAGAAAAGATGCTCAAGCTCAAACAGATAAAATTATTGAAAGTAAGCTAGGTTACTCAAATAAAATAATTACAAAAATTGTAGTATGGTTTACTGGTACAATTTTAGGTCCTGTAATGAGTTTTTTTAGAAAAAATGGTTTCAACATAGCGATAGCAATTTTAGGTTTTGTTTTTCTTTTTAAAATTGGTGAAGCGTTTTTAGGCAGAATGTCTGTTATTTTTTATAAAGAAATAGGTTTTACTAAATCAGATATTGCACTTTATTCAAAAGGACTTGGTTGGGTCACAACTGTAATATTTACACTGCTAGGTGTATTATTTGCTATTCGATCTGGGGTGATTAAAGCTATGTTTGTATCTGGGTTATTGATGGCATCAACTAATTTGTTGTTTTCTTTACTTGCTTGGTCAGGAAAATCAGAATTATTATTTGCTATTGCAGTCGTTTTCGATGATATGGCAGCCGCATTTGCAACAGTGGCTTTTGTTGCTTTTATTTCGATGCTTGTTGACAGGACTTATACTGCAACTCAATATGCACTGCTCGCATCAATTGGAACAGCTGGTAGGACAACTTTGGCAGCCTCATCCGGAGCGTTAGTAGATTGGCTTAACGGAGACTGGGGAGTATTTTTTATAATTACTGCTTTAATGGTAATTCCATCTTTAATATTTTTGTATGTTATAAAAGATAAGCTCAAATTAAATGATTAGATATTTCACTAATAATTACTCAGTTTTAAATGTTTACAAAAAACCAACATCTAGTTCGGAAATAGTTACTCAGATGATTTATGGAGATAGTTTTTCAACTTTAAAGAAAACTAAAAGTTGGCTTAAAATCTTGATTAAAGAAGATCGTTATAAAGGATACGTGAAAAACAAAAATTACTCAAATTTTTTAAAACCGACTCACAAAATAAGCTCTCTAAAAGCAAAAATTTATAGATACCCGAATAAAAAACAAAAGATAAATGAAATTTCTTTTGGCTCGCGAATAAAAGTCATTAGCAATAAAAATGGGTTTTTTAGATTTTCAAAAGGATGGGTAAGTAAAAAAGATATAAAGCCAGTTTCTTTTAAAGAAAAAAATCTTTTTAGAAAAATTACTATCTTTAAAAATATTAAATATAAGTGGGGTGGAAAGTCATTTAAAGGTATTGATTGCTCAGCTTTGATACAAGTATTTTTTAATTTTAATAATAAGTTTTGTCCAAGAGACACAAAAGACCAGATAAAGTTTTTTAAAAGGAATATAAAGTTAAATATGATTAAAAAAAACGATATACTCTATTGGAAAGGACATGTTGCTGTAGCTCTTTCAAGAAAAAAACTTATCCATGCTTATGGCCCAATGAAAAAGACAGTAATTATGGATATTAATAAGACTATCAATAGAATAAAAAAAACCGCTAATTTGAAATTGGTATCAATTAAAAGAGCGATTTATTAATGTAATTTTTTAATTCAAGTTGTTAGTAAATTTATCATTTCTTAACAGAACAATGCCGATATTTTTGTTTTTAAATATTTCATTGAAAGAACTCAAGCTATTAACATGCCAAATGTGCCATTTGAAATCTGCAAATGGTTTAAAATTTTTTACTAGACCGTAACCTAAATGGTCAAAGGTAATTGATTTTATTTTTGTTTTTTTTAAAAATTCTAAAATTTTAAAAAATTTTTTATTACACTCGATTTGACTAATTTTTTTTCTAGCACAAGATAGTAATGTGTCTGTTGGAAGATAATAACCAACTTGAACTTTTTCTAAATTTGATATTTTGTTAACACAATTAAGCCATTCGATGTTATCAAAATTTTTAATTGATGGTGTGGGAAATTCGATTAAAAGGCTTTCGAATTTATGCGAGTTTTTATCTAGCCACTTATAACCATAAAAACAATTTTTTACAAAATTTAAATTTTTCCCATCAATCCATACTGTATTTTTTTGATATGAAGACTTTAAAAAATCATCAAATTTCAAGTTGGTATCAATTTTCATGTCGTGAGTTGATAATGTTTTTTTTGAATTAAAAAAAATATCTGTTTCAAAACAACCCGTAGACAATGAGGCTTGAAATTGGATTATAAATGAGTTCGCTCTATGACGGCAAACCATATTTTCTATATTTTGTTTATTTGTTAGACCTTTTGAATTAAGGTAATTGCTTAATTGCCATAAATTTAAACTTGTGTCATTTCTCAAAAATTGTTTTTCGTCAAATTCACTTTTTAAAAGGTCTCCTTTATAATTAAAAAATGTTTGTAATTTAGTTTTTTTTCCGTCAATTTGATTTCTTGAAAGTATAAAATCTTTTGAGAGGCTATCAAATCTTCCTTTTGAATAGATAACTTTTTTACTGTCAGATTTTTTAATGTTAACATCAAATAAATATATTAAAATTTCGCTGAGAAAATTCATAGTCAAATTTTTATTTTTTATTTCTTCAAAAAAATTTAACTCATCTCTAAATTTTTCCTTAGCTTGATCGTTATAAAAAATTAAAAATGGAATATGTAACATTTCGTATGTAGCTCTAGAGCTGTCATGACCCCTGGAAGTTGCTGGAGACTCTCCATGATCAGAAAAATAAATAAAAATTACAGGAGCATTTTTCTCTTTTGCGTTAGAAAATGTACAAGAAATTACTTGAGATAAAGTTTCATCGGAATAATTAATAGCAGTGTCATACTCATTAACTAATCTAAAATTTTTTTTATCATTACCTAAAAGGTTTTTTTCGTTTACATAATCTGGATATTTAAAAATTCTTCCTTTAGGTATATAGCTAAGGTATCCTCCAAATTTTCCATGTCCTGCGTATGAGTGTAATAAAGTGAGAGAAGATTTTTTTTCTAAAAATAAGTCTTCATTTTTACAATAAGAATTTAAAAAAAACTCTTTATCCTTAATTTTTGTTTTAAATCTGTTTCCTAATAAATTTTGTCTGTTTAATTTTTCATCTACATCGTCTGATGCTATGATAATTTTTTTAGCATTGAGAACTAATTTACTAGATAAATTATGACCCCCTAATGAACCTTGTGAGGTATATAAATTTGTTTTGATATTTGACTTAGATAAAATATCTAAAGTTGGTAATTTATTTTTTAAATTGTCATAACCCAAACAATCTTTTTCGTTTTCTTTAATACATAAACTAAATGCATCTATTAATGATGGAGTCGAGTGGGTATGAGTTGAATAGACATTGCTAAATTTTATAAAATTACCCTTTTTATTCTGCTTCTCAAGCCAAGGGGTTGTTTCAAAAGGATAACCATACAGGCTTAAGTTAAGGGCGGAGTGGGATTCACCTATATATGTTATCACTTTAAGATTTTTTTCTACTCCTCTTTCTGTTTCGTAGTTTGATATTACTTTCCTTAAATTAACCTCAATATTTTTTAATTCTTTTCCATAGTCATAATTTATTTTGAAAAAATTTATTATAAAAATAATTACCAAAAAAGAAGATAAGAGGAAAATATAATTAAAGTAAGAATTTGTTTTAATCAAATTTAGATTTTTCTTTTTAGTTAGAAAAATTATCAATGAAAAAATAAATAAAGAAAATGATAATGAACTTCCTAGTAGTAACCAAAATCTCTTACGTTTAAAAATTTCTGGATCAAAAAGAAAATAAAAAAAAGTTTTTATGTAAAATAAACTTTCACCCAAGTCTGCATCTAGCTCCAAAATTGAGTCCTGGCCTAGTGCAGAGAAAAAATTTTGAAGGTATGAATAATGATAAAAAATATAAACTAGAGGTAATAAAAGTATCAAGAATTGAAAGAATAATGACCTCTCTCTTTTAAAAAAAATAGAGAAATAAAAATAACAAAATAAGAAAACTAATGGAATAAAAACAAATATTTCTTCAAAAAAAAGAATTTGTATTACCTTTAAAATAAAGTCTGTCATATAAGTTAAAAAATCTATCTTAATTTTATAAGAGCTAAAAATTATTTATAATCAATTTTAAAAATTTGCTAGGTTTTTTTTGAAAAGGCCTAAAATCAGCAAAGGCAGCTTCAGTCTCCCTCCGCTGCCCTTAACATTATATTATTTGATTCGACCCAAAATCTTAAGACTCTTTTTAGTTGTATGTGGATAATGGCGGAGAGAGAGGGATTCGAACCCTCGAAACGGTTTCCCGTTTACATGCTTTCCAAGCGTGCGCCTTCAACCTTGTGTCTTAGAACCGTTGATTATCTAAAAGTTTAGTTTAAATCCTAAATTTCCAGTTATGCTTTTAACATCCTGATTAGTATTTTTTGCAGAAATACCAGCAGTAAAATTTCCATTATCTGTAATCTTCTTTTCGTAACCTAAATTAGCA